>Ga0206925_1087_pt1 | contig 19237 bp, 19 predicted proteins | sample Alteio_BWOrgHeat_62_FD_152944 | JGI IMG/M metagenome (GOLD analysis project Ga0206925, IMG submission 152944) | Enriched cells from forest soil in Barre Woods Harvard Forest LTER site, Petersham, Massachusetts, United States -... | ecosystem: Environmental > Terrestrial > Soil > Temperate forest >...
AGAGAAACAAGGAGGACCTATGCGAGCTCCACCGATTTTGCAGAAAATCGTTTTGATTGTGCTTTCGTTGGCGCTGATTGCCGGAGGCACTCCCGGGCTCGTCGCCGGTCAAGCGCCGCTGTCCTACAAACCAGCCGAACTCGACAAACTGGTTGCCCGAATCGCACTTTATCCTGATCCTCTTCTTGCACAAATTCTCGCCGCTGCTACCTACCCGGATCAAATTCCCGACGCCGCCAAATGGGCGGATGACCATCATTATCTGAGAGGGGACGATCTGGCCAGGGCCATCGCCGCGGACCACCTGATTTGGGATCCCAGCGTGCAAGCGCTGCTTCCGTTTCCATCCGTGCTGGGGATGATGGCTTCGGACATGGACTGGACGACCGAGTTGGGCAACGCCTTTCTCGCGCAGCAACAGGACGTGATGGACGCCGTGCAGAGGATGCGGAAAAAGGCCAAGGAATACGGCTACCTGCGAAGCAACGAGCAGGTCGTGGTTTCTGGCGATCCATATATCACCATCGTGCCGGCGAATCCAACCTTTATCGTCGTTCCTGTGTATGATCCGCTGATCGTATTCGCTCCGCCTGCGCCCGGATTCTTCGTCGGCGGCGCCATCGTCTTCGGATATGGCGTGACGCTCGGCTTCGCGTTTCGGCCCTGGGGCTGGGGTACCACTCGCTTCGTCTGGGATAGACACGAAGTGTTCATTGCCAATGTGCGTTGGGAGCGAACGTGGGTCAATCGCGGCTCCTACGTGCATCATTTCGCCGCCTACCATCCCTGGACCGGGGCTGGTGCGGAGCGCCACGAATTGATACCGCGTAGTGAGGCTGAGCGCAACGCGGCCCGCCTGGGTCATGCGCGAGTACCCGAGGTGCATCACAGCGCACCGGTTCACCACTAGTTTCGGCCGCTCTGTTCCAGGTTGCGCCCACCGTAAGGCGCCGGCTTGCTCCATAACCTCCGGCCAATTTTTCTGGCGCCTGCCCAGAAAAGTTCAGCTCGATGAATCCGATTATGATAAGTGTCTGGCGGCTATATGAATGATCTCTTAAGGCAGACTGTTTCGCTTTCGCTCTTCGGGAAGTGTGTTGCCGCAGGTGTCGGAATCCTCGCTATTCACGCCACGTTTCGCGTGCTGGAACAAACGCTGCCCCGGCGCTTTGGCCGGGCCGATGCGCGCTATAAGGTGCGCAAGTTCGTTGTCTACTCGGGATACCTCTCGATTCTCCTTTTCCTCGCTTTCGTCTTTGAAGATCGCTTGGGCCGCCTCAGTTTCGCCATCGGTGCTGTCGGTGCGGGTGTGGCAGTAGCCCTGCAGGACGTGCTGGCCAGCCTTGCCGGCGCCTTCTCCATCGGTTTTTCAAAGCTGTACACTGTGGGAGACAGAATTCAGATCGGCGATACTCGTGGTGACGTGATCGACATCAGCCTCCTGCGAACCACCCTAATGGAAACGGGGAGCTGGGTCAGCGGGGACTTGTACAATGGCCGGATCGTTCGCATTCCCAACAGCGCCGTTTTGAAAGGGTCCATTTTCAATTATTCGCAAGGGTTCCGGTTTATCTGGGATGAGATTAAAGTGCGGCTTACAAACACCAGCGATCGCCAGTTTGCGAGGGAGATGCTTTTGCGCGTAGCCAAGGAGGCGATTGGGGAGTACCTGGTCGAGGCGCAGACCTCCTGGAAAGTGATCAGTGACGACTATCGAAGCGAAAACCCTCCGTTGGAACCTACCGTCGCACTCGTCGTAAATAAGGGATCGTTTGAATTCACCGTCAGCTATGTGATTGACTACACGAAACGAACCACCATGAAAGATCGGCTGTTTATGAAAATCGCAGACGAAGTTTCGAGTAGCGACGGGCGGCTCCAATGGGCATCATCGCGAGTTACTCTCATTAACCAGCTGGCGAGTCCGGACGCGATCGAAACGCAGTCGTTACCTTCGACCCGCGCCGCCGGCCACGCGGCGGCCTCTCTTTGATACCCTTTAGTTTGCCGCTTCTCCCACGGTCGATGTGTAATATCCCAAGATGAGCTTCGCGCCCTGAGGTATTTTCATTTGCACATTTAGGAGTCCCCGCGCAGGCGCAGAAGTGCTTCTTTGGGTATTGAACCATAACCCGGAAATCGATGAACGACAGCGGCCACGATGCGGTCTTAGTGAGTTGTTCTTACAGACTTATTGGGCAGGTAGCTCCATCATGCAGGCAAAGTTGATCTCGCCAGATGCGCCGATTCCTTTTCCAGATGGTGATAAATCGCGCATTTCCGAGAAGGTGGTGCTTGGGGCTGACATCGCGTGCGATGGAACTGTTTTACGTACTTGGTATGTAAGCGGGCCTCCGAACCTATTTCGAGCCGCTTCCGAGGCTGCGAAAAAGCGGCGATATCACCAGAGTCTATTTAACGGAGAGCCTGCGCAAGCGGACCGATATTGTTATTGTTTTTGCACCGACAGATGAAACGAAAATCTCCCGATAGGTGTCGAGAACAGGGATTATCACCATCTATCTCAGAATGCGACGGAATCCGTCCCCCTGCCGACGAACATTACTTCTCACCATCGATTGTCGGTTCATGACCGACGCGCGTCGTCTCGTAGTCCTATCGTCTTGTTGTCTCAAATGACCGCAGTTGATTCCGTTTGGCCTCTAATTCGGGTTGGACTAGAATCCGACAGGCCGAGGTCATCGCCGATTCATCCTGAAAGGCATCGAGCGCCGCGTTTCCCCTTTGTTGCGGGGATTCAGATCACAGATCTTGTGACGGAAAAGCAACTAGCGGCACACATCGAAGATTTGAGCCTTTTCGGATGTTTTGTGGAGACCCTTGATCCGTTTCCTGCAGGGACGAAGGTCAGACTGCGAATTTCATACGGTGGCGCGAATGTTTTAGCTCAAGGCACCGTTGCTTATTCACGAGACAACGGGGGAATGGGCATCGGGTTTACTTCCATTGAGCCAAGCAGCCTGCCAATCCTAGACGCTTGGCTAGATGACCTCAGAAAAAAACAATGCCCGCGTAAAACGAGACGCCTGCTCTTGGACTGCCTTACGGCTTTACTTCAGCGGGCGGGAAGTCGACACCGGCTTCGATAGCCGGCACTAGATCTGTGGGTATATGAACCTTCGAGATGTAGCCGCGGGCGCCCACTTCTGCTGTGGCTCGCGCCATTTCGAGCGAATCATATTGAGTAACGAAATAAATCGTCGCCGAGGGCAGATACTTCTTGATAATTTCGGCGGCGTCAATGCCGTTGAGATTTGGCATTGCGACATCGAGCAGAACGACGTCTGGATTGAGAGCGAACGCTTTCTGCACGGCGTCCTCTCCATCTGCTGCCTCCCCGCATACGCTCCAGCCTTCATGAGTTTCCAGAAGCAATTTTAATCCGGCCCGAACCATGGGCGCATCGTCCGCAACGAGAATTCGCAGCATTGCGACACCTCCGAAAAAGCAGAGAAAGCCGCGAGTTTAATGAGAAAAAGGGCAATATCAAACGGATGAACTCGCCTTTACCTGCCTCATCAGATTGGCACTCAACAATGTGAGGCGTATCAGGTAATCACTGTATTCGTTGCGTTTCGCTTTACTTTATGGGCACAAAGACAGGCGCGTTTTCAGGGAGTGTCTGCTGATCGCCGCAAGTTCGACGCGGACTGGCACAAAATACCGTAAACGCCTTATGTGCCCAGTCCAAGACCTGCTGCTACCGTGCCTAGCTTTCGCGCGTAATTACGATGACACCCAAGCGGATTCTAATCGCGGACGACAGCAACCTCGCTCGCGGCGTCCTAGCCAAGTTTTTCGCCCAACGAGATTTCGATGTTTGCGAAGCTGTCGATGGCGAAGATACTATCGAGAAAGCTCGGAAACTCAAGCCCGATCTGATCCTTTTAGATGTGGCGATGCCCCACACGAATGGCATCGCTGCGGCTTCTGTCCTGAAAGACATGCTGCCAAACGTTCGCATAGTTTTATTCACCATGTATACCGAAGCGATTGCCAGAGCATTCCCTCACGGAGAGTTTGCCGCTGACGCAGTGATCAGTAAAGGGGACGGCATGGAGAAACTGGAAGAGTGCGTTCAAAGCCTGCTGCGTTCATAGCAATCGTAGCCCGACAAACGAACACGTCGCGGGGCGGCTTCCCGAAGTTTTGATTCGGTTCGCGTTCTTGCTCATTCATTGAATTCGCGGAAGCCAACGGACATGACTAGGCGCAATTCTTCAGCGGATCAATGAACTTTTGTTGCGTCGAGTCCCAGACTCGATAATCGTCCGTGCCGGTGGATGCGAGTCCCATCAGTCGCTTCTTTAATGTAACGATATCCTCGACGGCTTCAACCCACAGGATGGATTCATTTATCTTTTTGAAGATGTCATACTTCGCGACCATTTAGAGACCTCCGGCCCTGCAAAAATGTGCTGTGCAAAAGAATCGGATGCCGTTCGCACTCCAATGGTGTCAATATTTCTGTATCTCTAAGCGTTGGGTGCGGCATTAGGAAGACGAATTTCGCGCAAGGAGAAACGCGCCATACTCAGCCCACTCAAATTTTGGGCCGCGAAGGAATTAACGTGGCGGTCAAAGATTTTACAGTGTGCCCACGGTGCCAAGGGGCTGGTTTCAAGGATGACGGAACTACCCGCGATCTATGCCACGGCGCTGGCGAGATTGAAGTACACGACACCCCGGACGATCCGGAAGAAGAGCAAGCGCGATAGGCGCTAGCGCCCGGCGCGGACATGAAACGGTCCAGAGGAACTTGATGCACTATTTGATTGCCTACTCGAGCATGCCTGAACCGTACGGAAAGTTTGTTTGGTCTCCGAACATCGAAAATGCCACGCCGTTTCCCTCTTCAGTCGCCGCGGAAGCTAAACGGAGCACCGTGGCCGATGCTATGGCTGTCATCGAGCATGATGGTAGGTGGTACATCGTCAAAGAGTAGAAATCAGCAGTCGCCAGAATAAGACGAGGCGCCCAATGGAATATCTGACCGTTGATGTCGGTAAAGCTAAGCCTCTATCCGAGCCCTATGGAAAGACTTTCTGGTCTCCGAGCCCCGAACAAGCGACTCCGTTTGGCTCTCAAGGGGAAGCTGACGCTTGGAAAAAGGCCACGTCCGACGCGGCCGGCGTAACTGAAGTCAACGAGAAATGGTACGTCGTCAAAGAATAGACCACGCAACCGAAGTAACGCGATTCGATTGCTGCCATGGTGGTACGCTATCCGATTCTTGAGCGCAGGGTCGCCGATGATTTATCGAGCCAGTATTCATCGCCAGTTGGCAACCAGCGGTAAGCTATGGGTACAAACGCTTTCGGATTGTGCACCAGGATAAAGTCACTCCCCGGTCTCTTGGGGTGGTTCACACAGTCTGCCGAACTGTAAAGTACAGCGCTAACATGTGCGGATTCATCTCGAAGAAACACATCAGTATCTACTGGGCACTTTGACTTCTTCATTACGTGATCACGATGCTCGATGGAGCGCCCAACAATTTTCCTTGTTGTGCGATTTATCTCCAGGATCGGACTCCCAACACCAAGAACAGCGCGGACAATGCTAGGAACTGGTCCCTCAGTGAAACGAAAGGGTAGGCGCCCTCCGGAGACCGCTACGATTGCAGCGTCTCCGACCGAGATTGTTCCGCCTTCGATGTATTGCCTGAGCTTCAAGATCTTCGCGTCTATTGCGGTACGAAGCCGAAGCACGAAGGCGTCAATCGGGACGGTGAACACCTGGCCCGGCAGCGGCTCGCTCAAGGCATCAGCCCCACCGCCGGATTCCGGCATTACGGCCTCGATCCAGATAGGGGGATTTTCGGCGAGAAGGTCAGGCCCTTCCTCTGGATGTGTCCGATCTGCTCTCGCGATCAGCTGGATGCCCGCATTGTGCAAAGCATAGGCGAGATAAAGTTCCCACCAGGTGGGGTAGAAGTCCTTTCTCGCCCGGTGCTGTGGATCAGAGCTGAGGAATTGGCCACAGCTTTCTTGAATCTGCTCAAAGAACAGTCGCGCTTTGAGAGTGTATGGATTGGACGATTCCCGGATTTTGGAATACATCGGATCATCCACAGGGTAGCTCCCCTACTTGGGAGGATACCCTAGCGACTATTGTCGAGAACTTTTCTGATCTTGGCGATTCACCTTTCAATTACTAGCTGTTGCTTTGCGGGCATGTGGAGAAATGTTTTAGACGAGGCGGGTGCTTCTTCGGCACGAATATTACCCACGCTTCAGCATCTGCAAAGATTCGGCGAATCGGGGCTAGGAAGGGCGAGTCACTATTATACATGTCGAACAGCACGGTCGCCGGGCGTGACACAACGATTTTGCCCCACCGCAAGCGACGAAACTGTTAGGCTCTGCCCAACCCAATGCCCTACGAGACCTTTGAGCTACGTTTTGAAAGCTGCGGCCACACGATGAAGATTCCTCTGCAGCACAATTCCGATCACGACCGGTGCTTTGTGTGTCACCCGGAGCTGCGTGACATTCCTGCTTCCGGAAAATGCCCGGCGTGCGTCAGTGCGGCGGCACACAAGAGTCGGGGTCGGGGAGCGGGCGGCTAGCTGAGGCAAATACCCCTTTTTTCGAAGTCTGCAAGTCGCTGAGACTGCGCAGGCGCCGACAGCGATGAGGATCGCTGAAGAACCATCGTGTCACGCCTATTTCCATACGCAGACGAACTTGCTCACCTGAAGATCGCCCTCGATATTGCATTTGGAAAAGGCGTGGAAAGCAATGCCGCGGCGAAGGAGGATCGAGTCGTATTTCCCTTGGGGGTGGCAACCCGGAATCTATTTGAAGAAGTGATCTGGTCTGTCAATCAAGGTTTTGGTCGCGCAGCTCTTCGCACCTCCCGCACACTGTATGAGTGCGTAGTCTTTTCCCTGTATATCAACAAGCACCCGGAAACGTGGGCAGGCTACCTGAACACCCTGTATGCACAATGGGGAAAAGTTCTACAGAACTTTTCGGAAGCGGAGCAAAAGCTCCCAGCGATGCACAAGGTCCTCTCAGAAAAGGTTCCGGGGTACGGTGAAGGAAAATTCATTTCCCTGAGCTGGAGCGATGATCGCACAACTTTCGCGATGGCTTCTGACGTCGGAATATCGGAGCTTTTCCATTCGCTCGCTTTCAACTACACCTCTGGTTTTGTCCATCCGAGTGCGATGTTCCTACTTAGTGGGTTCGGCCCAAACACTCCCGATGGTCGGCTCAACACTACCAAGGAAAGCGAAGATGACGAGTCTAAAATGGCGCTCCAAATCACTCATGACGTGATAATCAACGCATTGCGTCTCCGGTTGAAATATGCTGATTCCCGCCAGTTGCGCGAAAGCCTCGCCGTGTGTGAGAAGGATTTCGTCAAAAACTTGGGGTTACCAACCTCAGCTAACGCCCTCGCCAGCGGAGTAAAAAAATAGTGTGTTCGCCACAGACTTCAGAGTGACCCGACCGGTCAATACAACCGCGTTTCTCGGTCCTGATCCGAAGGACGAACCGACAACTTTCCGCTTGCCCGTCACTTGGGGGCAGGCGGGAAGCTCAAACGCTGGCACCTACATCACTATTCTGCCCGCAGTGCCGCATTTAGAGCTGCAAGCGATCCCACGTCCCGCCATACCTAATTGCACGAACCATTTCTCTGTCGTAAATACTCTGAGGGAATCCAGGTTCGATTCGGCTTGCTCCATCGAGGGATTTCAATTGTTCGGCGGAGAGTTCCATATCCAAACTGGCGAGATTGTCCTGGAGTTGAGATACCTTCCGCGCTCCAATGATCGGGATTATTGGCACCGTTTGATGGCGCAACCAGGCGAGTGCGACTTGCGCCATGCTGCGACCGGTTTGTTTGGAAACCGATTTTACAGCCGATATCATCGGCGCCGCGTGTTGTTCCCTCTCAGGAAAGAACGCTTTCACTCCCTCATTGGTCATCCGCCCGCCGTCGGGCTTGCCCTCGCCGTGATATTTCCCGGTTAGAAATCCACCCGCCAGGGGAGAGAAAGCCAGAACCCCCAAGCTCAAAGCTTTAGCCATGGGAATCAGTTCGCGCTCGACCGTCCGCTCGATCAGGCTGTACTCGAGCTGCAGCCCGATAAACTGTGTCCAACCTCGAAGCTCCGCAAGGATATTTGCCTGAGCGACCCACCAGGCGGGAGCGTCCGAGATGCCGACGTAAAGAACCTTGCCCTGGCGAACCAAGTCGTCCAGACCGCGCATGACTTCTTCCACAGGCGTGATCCCGTCCCAGATGTGCACCCAATACAGGTCGATGTAGTCGGTTTGCAGTCGTTTCAAACTGGCTTCCACTGCTTGCATCATGTTCTTGCGATGATTGCCCGCCGCATTCGGATCATTGCCTGGCGCGGCGTTGGAGTACTTCGTGGCTAGAACGACGCTCTCGCGATGGCCCAGCATGAACTCACCCAGGAATTTCTCGCTCGTGCCATTCGTGTAGAAATTCGCTGTGTCAATGAAGTTTCCGCCTGCCTCGCGGTAGGTCTCATAGACTTTCTGCGCTTCAGCCTTTGGTGATCCCCATCCCCACTCGTCGCCGAAAGTCATCGTGCCTAGTGACGCTTCGGAAACCCGCAGCCCGCTCTTGCCGAGTAATCTGTATCTCATAAACGTCCTCCTTGCATGCAACTCAGGAATTGATTCCGCTCTTTGCTATATACAATTGGCTGTCGAAGCGCCCATCTTCAAAAACCGTTGAAACAGTAAGATGCCGCCATTTCTCGGCCTCATCCGCACGCGCAGCTTCCGCTTGTTGCACGCGCTTTTCCGCATCTACGCCGAGAATCAACCGCACCGGCACGTCGTCGCTATTCGCCAGTTGCACAATTACATCCGCGATCTTCTGCGGATCGCCTTCCGCACGCTCTTCGAGACTCCGCAAAATCTTGAGCATCGGACCTACCGAGGCTTCGTATTCCGGCAGCAGGTCCGGCGCATTCTGACCAGCGCGCCGTGCCCAATTGGTTCGAATACCTCCCGGCTCCAGGGTGCAGATCTTGACCCCGAACGGCGCGACTTCCATCGCCAGCGAGTCGCTAAAACCGCCGACAGCCCACTTGGCCGCGTGATACGGCGTATTGCCGGGAACCCCGAGGCGACCGCCGACCGAAGACACCTGAAAGATGTGACCTCTCTTCTGCTTGCGCATCACAGGTATGGCGGCGCGAGTTGAGTACACCACTCCGTAAAAGCAGGTGTCCACGATCGCCTGGAAGTCCTCCGCAGTCATTTGCTCGAACGGCGCAATCTGCCCGTAACCAGCATTGTTGACCAGCACGTCCAGACGCCCGAAGCTGTCCACCGCCAACTGCACGGCTGCCTTTGCGGCGGCTTCGTCGCGCACTTCCAGCTTCACGGGCTTCGCCCGCTCGCCGTACTGCGCCACCAGGGGTGCCAGCTCTTCCGTCCGGCGCGCTCCAGCTACCACGCTGTCACCTGCGGCCAGCGCCGCCTCCACGATGTCCCGCCCCAACCCGTTTCCGCTTCCTGTAATCAACCAGACCTTGCCCATGGCAAATCCTCCTAGATAATTTCGGTCTTAACGATCTATTACTCCAGCTTCACGGAAGCCCCCGAAGGCTACACCTTTGATATCTGATTACTCACTCATCCATTAGGACGCAGCAATTATTTCCGGGCGATCCCCGCCCAGTAGATCTCAAATCCACCGTTGCGATACTTGTTTGCCGTGGCTGGCTTCAGCGCGATCAGGTCCATAGCGGCTTCCGCCAAAGCCGCCAGCATCTTCGAAATCATCTCTATCGGAACGTCCACCCGCAGAATGTGCTGATCAATCGCGTCCCGAATCGTGTTCTGCATTTCGACGAAAGGCGCGCCTCCCGCTGCGATCGACTCTTTCGAAAGCATCCCCGAAACCTGCAGTTGAGCCAGGACCCTGCGCTGCTTGGGGTTCGTCACCCCCCAATTCACGTAGCCGTCCCATACATGTCGCAGCCTGGTGCGAACACTCTTCTTGCGCGGAAAACCGGACATCATCGCGTTTGCCAGTTCTAACTTGATCGCCCGGTAAAGAGCGTTAATCAAATCACTCTTGGTCTCGAAATACGTAAATAGAGTTCCCTCGGCGACCCCGGCTCGTTTTGATATCTCCGACGTCGGAGCAGCGCTAAGACCGCGCTCCGCAAATACGTGGGTCGCGGCGTCCAGGATCCCATTTCGCTTGTCTTCGCTCTTAGGACGCGCCACGAAGGTCCTCTATAACTGAGTGCATACTCAATAATACATAAGAAGTGTGTTGATGGCAAGCCGAGGCGGCGGCCGAAACAGAACGAAGGACTCCGAAGCCCCGGATAGCCGGCCAACCGGAAGGTATCCGGGTTCCAGGGTGCGTATGAGTCCTGAGAAGTCGGCTTGTAGGAAGTGATCTCCGCGCTTGGCATCGTACTTTCGGGATAGATGTCGAGAACAGGGATTGTCACCATCTATCTCAGAGTGAGATAGGTGGTGGGAAGAGGATTTATCAACACCTATCCGATTGAGATCCTCTGCGTTCTCCGTGGCTCGACTCAGGAAGCTGACGGCGCGCTCAACGGTCGATAGCGCGCGTCGCGGTATTTCAAGCTGAATACGAGTGCCACGATGGCCAAGACGATCGGGCAAAAGATGCTGGCCTCAGGCCCTACGGTTCCGCCGGTGAGCCAGCGCGGCCCACTAAACGATGCGTTGAGAAGATTCTGGGAGGGTAGTAAGCCGCTATTTGGAACACCGTACAAGAACGTTTGACCCCAGTCATATCCCAGGTGAAAGCCGACCGCACACCATAAATTTCCAGTCCGGCGGAGAAACAGGCACAACAACAAACCGAACGAAACCACCGACAGAGCTCCCAAAACGGTTTCTCCGCCATTGCTGGCGTGAACAAGCCCGAATAAACCCGAGAGCAAAAATGCGGACGGCCAGAATCCCATGCCAGTCGTCAGGGTGAACTGCGCGTATCCGCGAAACAAAAATTCCTCGGCCAAGCCGGCAAGGAAAAATGCCAGCCCCCAGGCGGCCGCTGCGGTCAAAATCGCGGTGCCATGGATCTCCGCACTTGTGAACCGTACGCCATACAAGGCGAAAATTGAAAGCACCGTACTGCTGGTAGCGAGCAGGCCTATCAATAGTCCCACCCGAAAGTTTTTACTCAGCGCTTCGCTCCTGGGAAGGCCATATTGGCCCAGCCTGCGGCCTTCAATCTTGCTCATGATCCAAGCCGCAACCGCCAAGATGAAGCAGAAAAGTAGATCCGGCACGATGATTCTCATAGGTGTTATTTGCACCGGGTCCAGCGCGGCCGGGAAGAAGCGCCTAATGATCATTTGTGCTACTTTCGACATTGCCATTACGATCGCCATGAAGATTATGAGGCGCCATCCCGCGCGCAAGCCATTCGGACCAATGAAAATTCGCTTGGTTGTCGAGTCCGCTGGCGGCGCCTGAGGATCATGTCGTATTGTCATTTCTTGAGCTGTCATTGACGTGCCCCCCAACTGCTTACTACGGAACAGGGCTTCCATAAGTTTCGATGGAGAAAAAATCGTAGGGTAGAAGACTGGCATCTAGTAGCCTACGACAGCAACGACCTTGCCAAGGGCGGAGAGATGCGTTGTCACGTTGGCGGTTGTGACTGTTTTCGAACGCTAAGTTTCGATCTTAGCGACAAAGAATGGATCAACTCGATTCTCTGCTCAAGCGGCCTTCGTAGCACCAGACGAACTCAGAATTCGAGTTCCCCCATCTGTCAACTCGATGAATCAGAGGCGACTTGGTTGCCCACAAAGTTTTAATTAACGCGTTAGTAGGGTATTTCCGGATAGATGTTGGTAACAGGGATTATCACTAGCTATCTCACTCTGAGATAGATGGTGGGAAGAGGATTTATCAACATCTATCCATCTCGCTCCCTTCAGGCCGAAGTTGAACGACCGCTACGACTGTGATACCTATCCTCACGGCGACACCGAGGCGCGTAAATGAAAACTATCTCATTCATGATTTTGATTCTGCTGGTTGGCATTCCGTGTTTGGCTCAAAATAGCGATCAACCAAACAAACAAGAAATCGTCGCATTGGCTCACAAGGCCGATGAAGCGGTCACGCTTTTCGAGCAAGCAAACAAATCGGCCGACCCATTCATTCCTGACAGTGCTGTTAAAAAGGGAGCAGATGCTGCATCAACGGCGCACCAGCTCGTCGGTGCCATAACGAAGAACGGACCGTCTGCATATGCGTTGGTGTCCCTAGTCATTGCTTTGAATGACGTGACATTTAATGCGGCTGTTGACGCACAAACCATCTCGCGAAAGGCCATGTCCGCGGCAACCGCAGGACAGACGGTTAATTTGAATGCCTTGGCCGCAGCGGACTCCCTGAATGCGGCCCAATCATCATGCAAGGGTATTTCCGAGCAGATAGGACACACCGCACTGCGCCTAATCAAGGCGGAAAGTGGACCGATGCACAACGCTGCGAGATAGAAGCCGAATCTCGGATTACTGGTGGGAAGAGGATTTCTCAACATCTATCCCAGCCGGGTATTTTGGGCTGCCGTATTACACCGTTGGCCTGCTGACATCTGTTAGTCCGCTGACACCTGCTCATGGTGCTGTTCAGTAGCGTAAGCTTCAGCCTGCGCCCCAAGCTGCTACGCGATGCAGATCATAGACACTCAGAAATTTGGGACTTGCAAAGGGGCCATGCGGGCGAGTATGGTTGTCGGCCTGTGACGGACTGATTTCGTGTGGAGGCACGCCATGCGCGTCAAACTAGCGATCCTAACTCTCGGAGTTGCTTCGGTGCTGCTTGGGTTGTCGCCAAGCGCGAAGGCCGATACCTTCCAATACGATTTCTCAACAAACGTGCTCGGTTCCGAGAACATCGTGTTTACCATCACCGAGCCAGCCTTGCAGCCCACCGGCGATGTCACCTCCTTTACGAGCGTTACGTCTACCTTGGCAGGCACAATCACCGAGTTCGTGTGGGACTCTGCTACTGGGGATTGCCTGGGCTCCTCTCTGCCGGGCCTTGCTTGCGCATCATTCTTAAATAGTGACTTTGGTCCTATCACGTTTTTTTTCACGCCCGGATCGTTTCTGAGCCCCGGCAGCTACACCTCGCTGAATGGCGGCACCACTTTGGAGATCAACGACCTCGGCGTTGTCGGCGCTCCTGAGCCTTCGTCGCTGCTTCTGCTCGGCTGCGGGCTGTTCGGCTTGCTGGTCATGGCCAGTTTCGGTTCGCGGATTCGGCGCTTAGCCAATTAGCCGCGCGGTAAGCAATCACAGGCTTCCTTGCGCTAGCTCTCTACCGTCGTTCGTACAACCGCTTCTCGGCATTTGGTTTGTCCTCGCCTGCCCGCGTTGCATTTTCGGGCACGGCATGCCGTGCCCGAACACGCCAGCAGCGACACATCTGCCATCCTGAAAAAGCCAACCAACTCGTTCTTTCCGTTCCCTGTTTCGCGGACGCATCGCATGTCGCAAATTGCGGCGCAGGCTGAAGCCTACGCTACCGAAACCCAGTGCTCGGCCAATGGCACGATCGCGCCAAGTCCTTTGCCGATCACTCGCCACATCCCTGCCACGTATCTGGGCATCTTGTCACCACGAGTGGCTGTGTATAGAACGCGCTCAAGCCTATTTCTTTCAGGCCCAACTCCAATGTAATGTTACATCGAAGTCTTAGCAGGACAATGAAGAGCAGATAACTGTCGAGAACAGGGATTATCACCACCTATCTCAGAATGCGACAAGACCAGGATTCTGGGGAAACGCTGATTCCAATCCGACCATCCGCAATACTTCCGGGCGGTGGGCTTTCGACCCACGGCCCTTGCAAAGCATGAGCGCCCACCAAGTCTGTATATTCACCTGAACAGTGAGATCGTTCATTCGTGGAAGGCACGCTGGTGATGCCTGCTTGGTTGACGGTCTGTGAGAGCGGAGGGGGCTGGGACTCCCGATCTTCTGGTTCGTAGAGTGATCAGACCCTAATCTAAACTGTGGTCTGCCTTGCTTTTCTGCAACTTACGAGAGTGGCTTTGACAAAAATCAGCGTTTACTGCTCCCAAGTTGCTCTCACCCTTGTTTTCCTAGGGTATTCATCCCTTTGAACAAAAGAGCGCGGATTTGGGCCAAAATCTGACCTTCTAGTCCGGGGACGAGAAGGTCAGATCGTTTCCTCGCCGAAGCACAACAACACTCAACCGTCTTACTCCTGGTTGTTGATTATGATGTGAGGACCGGTTAACAGCTTTTTTGGGGGAATTGTTCCCGCGCATGGTTTCGTCGACGGAACATAGTAAATTTCAGTCGAGGAGGCGTTTACATCGTCCCTTATCTTGCCACTCTTTCGGTCCTTTCCCGCGGGGACGTACCACGCATACGCTTCAAATGGGCTGGCTTTGGCATCGAGGCAAGCGTAGAGATCTGTTTTAGAGGGATTGTGCCAAATGATTCGCTCGTCGCCTCCTTTGGACAGTTTGACCTCTTGTGCGGGATTGGTCAGATCTACTGTTTTGTTGCTCGACGTCGTTTGTGGACGGGGATCACTCGCTAGAATGCGATTGTTTTTTGGAACGAGATACAACAGCCCTCCTGTGAGGATTAGAAACAGCAGACCTGCGCGTAATTTTCTGCCAGAAACCATAAACTATCCTCCTTGTTGAAGATGTTTTTTGCGGGCCCTTACTTCATACGCATTTATCACGCTTTGAAAGTCTTGGTCAGATCGTAGATTGTCCAGTGACGGAATATTCTGGACTTGCGGTAATGGAAAACCGGCGTCAAGGGCCTTTGCAAGCCAATCCAAGGAATCTTTCTTGTTGCCGAATTGGTTGTAAAGCTGTGCTGCATCAAACAGGACTTCTGGATCGCGAGGAGATGATCGCAGAGCGCGTTCCATATACGTAAACGCCGCTTCCTTGGTGCCGAGCATCGAATAGTAGCCGGAGATAGCAGCTAGCGCTGCTCCGTCTTGAGCGTTTACGCTTATCTGTAGGAGAGCAAGATCGAGGGCCTTCCGATATGCAGAAGTAGCCTCGGAACGATGACCACCGTAGTAGTATGCGTCGGCCAAATTGCCCCAAAGCCAATAGTTGGCGGCGTCGAGCTTCAAAGCATCTTGAAACGTCGAGGCCGCATGGTTGAAGTTCCGACTATAGAAATACGCGCTGCCTAGATTGGAGAGAGCATCGCCCGTCGTTCTAATGGCAATCGATTTTTCAAGGGTCGAGATAGCATCTGCGTACTGTCCCTGATATACCTCGACACCGCCAAGATTGCTGTAACCTCGGAAACTGTCTGGAGCGATTTCTATGACTTTCTTAAACACAGAGGCGGCTTTGTCATACTGTCCCTGACTCACATAGAAAGCTCCTAAGAGTCCATAGTTCCGCCAGTATTGAGGGCGCATTTGGATAGCCTGCCGATATGTCTCCTCGGCTTTTTCTGGCATGTCCAAGGCTTGGTACACCGATGCAGAACCGACCACGGCTTGGTCGCTAGTCGGATCTAGGTTTCTCGCTTTCGTGAATGCTTCAGACGCTACGAGATATTTGCCAGTACCTTCAAAGACCGTTGCTAAACAAATATGACCTTCTGCAACTGAGTCTTGAAGGTTCACGGCTTTTTCGCAGGCACTCGTCGCCAATAGAACGAAAGAAGCATCGTGGGTTTGTTTATATTTCTGCCAGTACGCTTCTCCCAGGCCCGCGAAAGCGAGCGCGTATCGAGGATCAATGGCTGTCGATTGTTTGAAATGCGCTATTGCGCTATCAAGCTTCTCGGGTTTCTGGAATTCTTGAAATTCACCTCGGCCCTCCAAATAATAGTCGAAAGCCGCGGCAGATGAGGTTCCATAATCTCGACCAAGATGTTGCGGTCCGAGCTCTAATTCGAGGGCTTCAATGATGCTATTTGAAACGCGATCCTCAAGCGCAAACGGATCAGAGGCGGGAGCGGTTATGGTGTCGGCGCGCAGCTGGCGGTGAGTCTTTGCATCAATCAGACTGTAGCTAACGCGCACCATATCGCCTGAACGGCGAACCGCAATTTCTAAACCCAGATTGACACCAAATTCCTGATTTGCATCTCGCAGTGTTCTGATGCCACTAGAACTTATCTCCGTGCTCGGGATGATCTGAAGGTTGTTGGTGCGGGTCAGACTCGTTAGTCTGGTAGTGAGTGTCTCATTCAACCCTTCCCCAAACGCGGTCGCCTCACGATTATCCGCAACGGAGGTCATTGGAAGGATTGCGAGCTGTTTTGAGGCAGGAAGCTTTTGGGTTGCCGAGCCGCGATTTCGAATCAGAAAAAAGGCCAAAATACTAACGGCCAGCAACGCAACGATAAGAATCGTCAACCACCGCGTGGCCGATGATTGAACTGGAACAGAAGATTCCGCTGAGTCAAAAGCGGCTTCAATTTCACCGACGGTCTGATAACGCCTTTGGGGATCCTTCAGCAGGCAACGCGATACGACCGAGCGAAACCTTGGAGACAAATGAGAAGGCAAACTGGCCGGGTCGGTCCCGAGGATCGCTGACGTAAGCTCAAAGGTTGTCCTGCCTTGGAAAGGTTTGTGTCCCGTAGAGGCCTCGTAAAGTAATACCCCATAGGCCCAAATATCTGTCCGGACGTCGGAACTCCGTCCCTTCAAGACTTCGGGGGCCATGTAAGGCAGAGTTCCAGCGATGTCTTGAAGCCCTTCGAAACTTTCAGTTGAGGCCAGATTTAGGTCAGAGATTGACTTTGCGAGGCCAAAGTCTAGGACTTTCACGTGCTGTTTTGGTCCGATCATGATGTTACTAGGTTTAAGGTCCCGGTGAATTATTCCAAGTTCATGAGCTGCGCCAAGTGCGCGAAGCACTTGAAGGCCGATATGAATGGTGTCTGTTTCGCTTAACGCTCCGTCGTCTATGCATTTTTCGAGCGTCGAACCTGCAACAAATTCCATGACCAAGAAATCAACTCCTGAATCAGCATCAAATTCATGAATCGTTGCAATGTTGGGATGGTTTACTTTAGCGAGCGACATTGCCTCTCTATGAAATCGTCTTCGCACGGCGTCGTCGGATAGGAGTCTGGTCAACAAAACTTTAATGGCAACTTGTCGGTTTAGGCGTTCGTCATGCGCTCGGTAAACCACCCCCATTCCGCCTTGGCCGATTTTCTCGACGATCCGATAATGCCTTATCGTTTGCCCGACCATGTGGGAAGGTTACCTGAGGCGTTGGATGTTATGCCGTGTTATGCAATGTGTCAATTTGCAGAGCTCGGTATGTGGTACCTTGTGCGATTGTCGATCGATATCCGAATCTGACGCCGGAATAGAAGGTCACAAGGCTCTACTAGTCTCTACAACAATCAGGAGGGATGCGCATAAGCATGGAAATCGGATTTTTGATAAGAGAAATCGCCCAGGACTGGCCGGCATATCGTTCCAAAGGGATTGTCAATAAAAGCGACCCGGTATACAAGAACGTCGTGGAGGATTTTCCGGGGGCGCTACGACCAATCATAGAAGAATACACAAACATCGAGGTTCAAGGGTCAACGGGCGTCGGAAACATAACAGCAGCTCCATGGATTGCACTTTTTGATCGCCGACTCACGAGCAGTGCCACAGCGGGTACTACATCGTCTATCTTTTCTCAGTCGACCTGTCGAGTGTCACGCTGTCTCTGGCCTTTGGAACGACGCAATTCACGAACCAATTTGGTGGGCCCTCTGAATCGTTTCCCCGCATGCGGTCTGCGGCTACGCGTCTTCAGGAGATGTTCAACCACCTAATACCAGCATGGATGTCACGGGCACCAATCGATCTCGCAGCAGGAATACGTCAGAGGATGCACTACACATATCAACAGGCCTCGATTTTGTCGTATGCTCCATATCGGCTTGGAGCTCTACCACAGGAGCAAGTGCTGGCGTCTGATCTACGAAGTCTAGTTGGGCTTTACGATGCGATTGTGTCCGATCCGCTTGAAGCAACGGTTGATCAGTTGGTCGAAGCAGTCGCCACGCCAGCTTCGTCTATCGAGACAATAACTGTTAGTGATTTCGAACCGAGACCGCCTAGCAATGCAATGGCATCGGCCAGTATTGATAAGAGGACGCGGCGATATTCTCCTGAATCACGAAAGGTTGGAGATGCCGGGGAGCGTATCGTAGTGCGTCACGAGCAGGAGCGTCTTGCCCGTATTGGCCGACAGGATCTTGCGGATCGAGTGCGATGCCATGGACAAGAGAAAGAATTCTTGGGCTGGGATATCACCTCTTTCGATGAGGGCGGCAAGGAAGTCTTCATCGAGGTCAAGTCGTCCATCGGAAAATACGTTTCCTGTGTCCATCTGACAGGAAATGAATGGGACGCGGCCCGAAAACGGAGCGACGGGATCGCTACTATATCTATATCGTTACCGGAGCCCTCTCTTCGACCCCCAGTATTGAGCGTTTGCGCAACCCTGCCTCTTACGTTGATGAAGGACAGCTGGTCTGCAACTCGATTGCCTACACACTACATCTCCGCAAAGACGACGCCACAAGTTAGACTACCCGCTTTCATAAGGCGGATGAAAATAGCCGATTATTGCCCCTGATTGCGAATAAAGATAACGCCCATGAAAATCGATGTAGCCGAAGGTTTGCCCAGCCGGCGTATACATATACTTGTGGTTCGCTCCCCATAGGCGATCGTCGCACCAGCTGTTGAGTATAGGTATTTTTCGTTTGTATCCATATACCCAATGGTGCTCCCATCCGGTCCATACAAGTAACGCGACATGATTCTATGGATTCTAACCTCCGCAGACACCAACCGCCAGTACTGTCCCTTGTCTGGTAGTAATACTTTGATAAAAGTACTATTCCAGAGACCGAGAATTCCTGCCAATCTGGATGACGAAAATCGCGTCCAATCAACGAGGAAGCGCAGTCATGACGACCAAACCCGAATTAAATGCTGGCATACCCACCCCAACCGATCCCCAATCGGGACCAAACCAGCGAGGCTCTCAAGGCAATTCTCACCGAGAGCACATGACACAATAACCCTGTCAACCCCTACAGCCGCGCTGCCAACGAGATCAACAAACCTCGCCGTCTTTCACAGGCGCATCAGGTCATTGTGGGCCCCAATTGCTTACACTCGCAGGCCAGAAGTTACCACACAGGAACTCAACTAGCAAT
>Ga0206925_1088_pt1 | contig 19222 bp, 15 predicted proteins | sample Alteio_BWOrgHeat_62_FD_152944 | JGI IMG/M metagenome (GOLD analysis project Ga0206925, IMG submission 152944) | Enriched cells from forest soil in Barre Woods Harvard Forest LTER site, Petersham, Massachusetts, United States -... | ecosystem: Environmental > Terrestrial > Soil > Temperate forest >...
ACAGGTACTAACGATATGACCGCGTCTTAGTGGTGTTCTCCCTACTTTACCAATGTGCCTGCCAGCGCCATGATCGGCGGATGCTACGCCTTGGTGGCAAATAAATAAAGCTGGGCCGTCGTCAGTCCGAATGTCTAGGTATTTTTTCAGCCAGGAGATCGCGCGGTCCGTGAAGAACACCGTGCGCTGCTTGTTGCCCTTGCCGATTATTCGCGCTTCCTGGTTGACGAAGTCGATCTGGTCGCGATCCAATGCAAGCAGCTCTCCTATGCGCATGGCACTTCCCAAGAGAGCTTCGACGATCGCCCGAAAGCGAAGGCCAGTCGGACTCGGCCTGCCATTGCAGCACTCGACGCTTATAGCGGAGACAAATCGACTGACTTCCGCCACGGTCAAAAACGTCACCTCGCGGCGCGGGCGCTTTGGGATCACCACGGACCACGGGTCAAGCACCGCCAAACCCTCCTGCTCCTGGCAGTAAGTCAACAGGCTCTTGAAGGCCGACAATATGCTAACCTGCCGACTAACACCGTTGCCCCGTTGCAGCAGCGCTGCTTTCAGATTCAAGAGGTCATCCCTAACGTATGCCTCAATGGGCCGATCCCCAACAATCCTGCGTACGTGCGTCAGGCAATCGCGGTACTTTACGATGGACTGTTCGGCAAAGCACAGCTCAATCTGGGCGTAACGAAGAAAACGTTCCGCTACGGCCGAGAGCAGCAAACAATGTTTCGATGAAGAATTCTCCGGCATACAAAAAGCCCTTTCGATTCAGACACACGTCTTCTCGAAAGGACTTTGCTTCCCTTAAACAGCTAAATAGTGACTAGAAAGTACAAAACCCATTTGCGTCATTCAATGGCTTCCCTGAAGCTGCTTGGCAGCTAGAGGGACCGACCTAATTGACAAGCCGCCACCAAATGTGGCTTGCTATGTCGATTTCTCCTTAGAAAGGAGGTGGTTCGTGGAGCCCGGATTCGACGGGGATTTGAGCGCTGTTTCGGCGGACCTTCGATGTTTCGTGTGCTGACTTTAATGTTTCTAAGGAAAGCATGCCTAAGAAATCCGAATCTGTCAATGACCGCTCGAAACTCGGGTCGAATAGTCGAAGCACCGGCTACGTCGTCGATTCGTTGCCTTGGCTCAGTCCTGTCTGTCGGTTGCCGAGCGGTGCATCCATTGATTCGGTACCGTAGTGCAGAAAGCGTTGTACTACTCGCCGCAGAACGCGAGTGTCCTTGCCAATATAGTATCGGGCTGTGGTCTGGATGTCTTGATGACCAGCAAGATCCCTGATGTGGGTGATGTCCGCGCCATTGTGTGAAAGATTCGTGCAAAACGTATGCCGCAGCAAATGAGGAGTCAGTTTCTTGGAGATTCCGGTGCGCCGCCGGAGGAGAACAAAGAACCGTGAGATGTCCTCCCTCGCCCATCTTCGGACTGGAAAGCCCGTAGTCACGAATAGAGCCCCGTCGTCATCAACTCGTCGCTTGAGATATTCTTTAACCCAAAACCTCGAGCGAGGCGAGAAGAAGACCTGCCGTTTGCGCCGACCCTTGCCGACAATCTCCGCTTCCGCTTGACCGTTCTCAAATACGTCTCGCGTCAAGGAAAGCGCCTCTGAAATTCTCATTCCGGTGGACAGGAGTAGCTCGGTCAGCGCCCGGAGCCGAACACCGGTAAAAGTGTGTATGTCAATCGCGTCGAGCATCTTCTGGATTTCTTCATTCTCCAGATACTGTACGCTCGGGGCGGGCCGTCTGGGCAGCCGGATCTCCGCAGGGTCGATGCAGACAATTCCGAGTCCGGATCGGCAGAACTTCAGGAAGCTCTTGAGACAAACGATCACGCTGTATTGCCGCGATATGGAAATCTGACGCGCGAGCATGGCTTCGCGTAGTTTGAGAATCTCCAGTTGATTGAGATCGCGCACTTCTTGCTCGCCAAGCACTGGCAAGAGCCAGCACTGAAAGCAGTCCTGGTACTTGGCAAGAGACGAGGGCGACACTTGGCGCTCCGCCCGACAGTAGCTGATGAATGGCGAAAGAGCTTCCGAAATCTTCATGGTGACGGTAGCGTAGCACCCTGGCAGATTTCGACAAGAAGGGAAAACGCCGCGCCTGCGCTCCTGGATGTCGATTGCCCTATGGATCACGGACTCTGTTGAAGGAGCGCAAGACCGCCTCCGGTGAACAGCCCAACGGCGCTTGACGGTACTGGTCGCGCTGTTTCCGTCCTGACTCTGAGGCCGCTTCTGAGCTGGGAAATGTAGCGCCAGCATTTTCCGGGATCAGCTTAACCGTCCGAGCGCAGTCCTAAGTTTGGAGAAGATCTCGGCCATATCGGTTCATCCCAGCGTGCCGTATAGAGTTCGCCGAATTTGATCCTCGCTTCATACTCCTCGGGCTTATTTGCTTCAGCCACAGTAAGCCGTACAGCTGGTCCACGGCGTCCTTCATGATTTCCTTCATTTCAGCATCGGTAATTCCCGAGTACTCCGGCTTGCCATTGCATAACGGACACATTTTGCCAGCATGTACGTTCTCGATCGGACCATTGCGAAAGGCCAAAGCAACGATGGCTTTGGCTGCCTTGGACAATTGCGGGTTGATTTGGCTGTTCTTCATGATTGCCTGAGTTTCTAGCTGTCTTAGAGCGCGGGCGCGTGTTCTGCTTTGAGCATAACGGTTTGCGTAACATTTGGTAGGCTGTGGAGGAGGCGTCGTGAGGGTCAGATCTTAGCCGACATAATCGTGGATATTCGCTTGTCGCTCAGAGTGCAACTGCTCAGTGGTGAAGCTGGCTGGCGCCGCCAAGGCAATCACTTGTGACTAGGTCGGTCGTATTCCTCTAAATCGGCAGCAGCCTGAACGTGGCCGACGTTTTGCTAAGGGTGACCTCGACGCGCACCACAAGTTCCCCCTGCACATAGATCCAGCGTTCAATGACGCTACGGTGATCGGGAGCAAGGCAATTTGGTCCCTCGTCTTCCACGCAGCCCACACCTTCGGTGATTGTGAAATCGCCGATTGTCTGGAACGACCTCGAGGGAACGCTGAGGTCAATATTGGAGTTATTTTCCCTGACCACCGTGCGCACCGCCACGTCCACCGGTTTGGTCAATGGGTCTAGGTGATAGAAGACTGACATTGACGATCCCCAATAATGGGGCGTGATCGTTATTTTCTCCCCAGTGCCGCCGCCAATGTGCTCAAGCGGCTCACCATTCCAAACACCCACCTTGCCCAGCTTAATGGTCAGCGTGCGGCGGTTACGAAGGGACACCTTGGTTTCCTTAACGATTCTCAAGCCAGGGTGCCCGCTCGCCTTCGCGCGTGCCTCGAGTGACCGGTCAAGCGTCTCTGATTTTTCACTAGAGACGGTTTGGCCCGTGTCGCCGCCGGTGTCCCGCGCATCAATTGCCACGCAGACTCCAGGCCTATTCGCTATGTCTGAGGCACTGCACCGGGGATCGGTTAGGTTGACCTTAGCAAAGGCGTGCGAAAAGATTAAAGGTAAGCGTCCGGTGGACGCCGTATTGACAGCTTAGGCGACTTCCAGCTTGGCCAGGCGCTCAAAGCGGAAGCGATCCCGAATGGAACTGAGGAAGAACTTTCCTCGCGATTCAGCGGCCAGAAACTCGCGCCACTGCTGCTCTGGAAAATCGAAGTAGCGATAGACTTCGCCGCTGGTGAAGCGCAAGTACAGCACGCGCGATTCGGCCTCGTAGGCGGCGGCCGTGAACATCTTCGACTCGATGGTCTGCCAAGTCATCGTGTCACTTCCATTGTGCCCACACTTGGCGATGTGTGGGCACAATCACGCCGCTTCCGCCATTGCCGGACACAGATTCCACGGCAATAACTCATCAATGCGCGTGATCGGGTGATCGGCAATGCGCCGCAGCACTGCGGTCATGTACGCTGCCGGATCAATCCCGTTCAACTTTGCCGATCCCAACAAGCTATAGATCGCCGCCGCGCGTTCTCCACCCGCATCCGAACCCGCGAACAGATAGTTCTTGCGGCCCAACGCCACCACTCGCAACGAACGCTCCGCCGCGTTGTTGTCCATCTCCACGCGCCCGTCCTCACAGAATAGCGTCAGCGCGCCCCATCGATCCAGCGCATAGTGGATCGCCGCCGTCACGTCCGACTTCCGTGACAGCTTAGCGAGCGACGTCTTCATCCAAGCTTGCATCGATTCCAGCAACGGCAAAGATCGCGCCTGCCGCACGGCTCTTCGTTCCGCAGGCGTTCGCCCCCGGATCTCTTGTTCGATCGCGTATAACTGCGCGATCCGTTCCATAGCTTCTTCCGCCACCGGCGAACGATGCGCTTGATACAGATCGTGAAACTTACGTCGCGCGTGCGCCCAACAAGCGGCCTCGACGATTCCGCCCGCTTCATACAACTGCTGAAAACCCGCGTAGCCATCGGCCTGCAAGATGCCTCGATAGTTCTTTAAGTGCGCCGCCGGATGCTCGCTCTTGCGATCCGCCGAATAAGCGAACCACACTGCGGCGGCCGCACTGCTGCCCGCCGGACGATCGTCGCGAACATACGTCCACAATCGCCCCGTCTTGGTCTTGCCTTTGCCCGGCGCTAGCACCGGTACCGGCACATCGTCGCCATGCAGTTTCTCCGCACCGAGCACATAACGCTTCAACGCCTCTACCAGCGGATTCAAAGTACGACTCGCGCCGCCCACCCAATCCGCCAACGTCGAACGCTCCAAGTCCACGCCCTGACGCTGATAGATCTCGGCCTGCCGGTAGAGCGGCAAGTGATCCGCGTACTTCGAAACCAACACCTGCGCCAACAAGCCAGGACCAGCCAATCCGCGATCGATCACTCGATTCGGCGCTGGTTCCTGCACGATGCGCGAACAGCACGCGCAACTCAGCTTCGGACGCACCGTGCGGATGACTTTGAAGCGCGCCGGAACATACTCCAGTGTTTCTGCGACGTCCTCTCCCAGCATACGCAGTGTCCCGCCGCAATCGGGACACGTTTTTTCTTTCGGCGCGAGCGTTTCCACTTCGCGCGGCAACTCCGGCGGCAGCGGACGACGCGCCGGTTGGCGTGGAGTCACGATGTTGAATGCGATGGCCGGTGCCGGCATCGGCTCGGCCGCAGCTTGATGGGCTTCCAGATCTTCCAGCCGCAGTTCCAGTTGTTCGATGTGCCGGTCCAGTTTCTCCGAGCGCGGTCCGAACTGCATGCGCTTGAGCTTGAGGATGAGCAACTTCAGGTTCTCGATCTCCGTATTCCGGGACTCGAGTTCGAAATGCGTGGCGACCAACAGCGCTTTGAGGGCCTCAATATCGAGCGAATCGAGATCGGGAAGTTCTTTCTTGCGCGGACTCGTCTCGTCCATGCGTCACTATGCCATGGACGCAAAAACGACGCAAACATTTTCGATTAATTATGTGTTACACCGCAAGCGATGGCGCGGCGGTGCGCACCGGTCTGCGCCAATCGATGCCTTCCAGCAACATCGAGAGCTGCGCGCGGCTCAACGACACCACGCCTTGCTCGGCTTGCGGCCAGACGAAGCGGCCGCGTTCTAGACGTTTGGCGAACAGACAGAGTCCGTCGCCATCCCACCACAGCAGTTTGATCAGGTCGCCGCGCTTGCCGCGAAACACAAAGACGTGGCCGGAGAACGGATTCTGTTCGAGCGTGGTTTGCACGATTGCGCTGAGTCCGGTGAAACCGCGACGCAGGTCGGTGAAGCCGGCGGCGATCCAGATGGTGGTGCCTGAAGGCAATGCGATCATCGAGCGACGTGCTCCAGAATGATGCGCAGAGCCGCAGGGTCGATGGAGCCTTCGATGTGAATCCGGGCGCGTCCCAGTTCGATGCGGATCACGCCGTCGCGCGAACCTACCTCGAGGACTTCGTTGATGCGTACCGGAATGAGTTGCGTAGGCGCGACGTCGAGTCGGCCTTCGCGATAGAGTTTGCGCCAGTGGAAGACCTGGTTCGCGTTAACGCCGTGCGTCCGCGCGATGACCGCGACCGACGCTCCAGGCTTCAGTGTTTCCTCGACGACCAGCCGTCGCTCTTGCTTGGAACGTCGAGGGCGTTTGCGTTCCGCTAATGGCATCGTCCTTCAGCATGGCGAACTCGATGCCATCCCACAAGACGGTATTAACCGGACGCTTACGATTAAAGGAAAGAACAACAAAGACCACCAAGGAGCGTTGCTTGCATGATTCCACGTGTCTCGCATACCGTTAGTCTCCATACTAATAGACGCCAGTCTAACAGTATGTAGACGAAATCGCAAGGATGCGCGTAAATGATTGAGAATGAATGAACTAAAGCAGCAAGTTGGTGTGAGAATTCGGGAACTGCGGGAAGCAAAGGGGTTGTCGCAGGAAGCCTTAGCGGCTCTCTGCAATGTGCACCGCACCTATGTCGGGCTGATTGAACGGGGCAAGCGGAGCCTTTCGCTCGAGACGGCTGAATCGATCGCCGCCCGCCTGGAAGTGCCGGTGTCAGCAATTTTCCAAAACCTGCGACAATCAGCAGCGAAACCGCAGGATCCAAAACGGGTTCTCAAGAGACCCAACCCGACCTTGGAGAGCCTTGCCAAGGAGGTTTTGGCGCTACGGCAGATTCTGATTGACGCCAAGATCACCGACAAGAGACGCTACGAGGAGGCGTTGCGCAAGGTCGGTCCTTAGGTCGAGGTCCTTATCCCGTCTGCAATTTCATTTGTCGCCGCGGCCGGCACCGAGTGTGACAAGAAAGAGTGCTACGGCTGGGCCGAATAGACTCGACCGGCACTATCCTGCATTCCGAGGTTCAAATTCCCTGCCCCCGATTGACCAAATGTGCCTCCTCCCTGTAAATTCACATTGACGGTCTGAGTTGAGGGCACGCAGAACCCACCATAGCCTGTCACTCCCTGTATAGCATATCCGCCAGCTACAACACCGCCTTCGAAGCCGCCTGATGGCGCGATTAACTGCATTTGATACGCGCCCCGTGGGGAACCTGCAGCACTGCTTACTCCAACGGTGTAGTAGGTTCCCGGCTCTAAGTTGGACGTGGTAAGGCTGAGCGGCGGAATTCCATTCGTTCCCTGGATCAAGGTCCTATTTCCATTGCCGAGCTCCTTGTTAACAGTAAGAATCAAGCGTGCTGGGCCGACACCTATTGCTTGGGCATCCACCTTGATCGTTACTGGCGCTGGGGGACCCGCTATGGGAATCTTGAACTGACCGAATCCAGGAGAGCCACCATTCTCGGCAAATCCGCCCCCGAGGTTAAACCCACCGACAAGTAGCCCCTTTGAGACGGAGACGATCAGGCTATAAATACCTTCTTTTTGCCCCGCCAAAAGGCTGGCAGTCGATATGAAGAAGCTGGTGGAGCAAGCCCCGGTGGAAGGCAACGAGTAGTTCAGAATTTGGTCCTTCCCCGAAGACCCGCTTGAAGTCGTGAAGTTCCACGTTGAAGAGCCGCTCGCACCTGAGCTGCCATTCGCAGTGACGCTCCATAAGTAGGAAGTGCCGAAAGCTAGCGCCGAAGAAGTAAAGCTGGTGGCACTGGTATTGACATTCACCGTAGGTGAGGAAGCGGACGGACCTGCATAAACCAAGAGCGTATAGGAGTTCGCCCCAGAAACAGGAGTCCACGTGAAGGTTACAGGAATTGAAATGCCGGTTGCACCTGAAGTGGGCGAGAGCAACGACGGTGCCCCAACAGAAGGTGCCGCTATCGTAAGAGAGACCGGCAGACTGGCGCTCGAGGCCGAAGCGTCCGTCCGGGAAAACTGAACGGAGCCATTGTAGGTACCGGTACTCAAACCGCTCGTGTTAACGCTCACAATCAAATTGGGATTAGTTCCAGAGGCCGGGCTAACGGAGAGCCAATTCCCTCCAGAAACGGTAGACCAAGTCGCAGACCATGAAAACGAGAGGCTTCCGGTGCCCGCAATGGATAGAGTTACGTTCTGGGTCGATGGCGTCTGACCAGCGATCGCACTGAACAACAATGACGAGGGCGACACGCTGAGAATAGGGATGGAGCCACTTTGGATCACCAAATTCACAACGACGGTCTTGGAAATGTTGGAGCCGTCGTTGGTGTAAATCCCCAGATAGCCGCTATAAGAGCCCACACCAAGACCGGTGGTATCCACCAACACACTGATCGAAGTTGCGGTTCCAGAGGTCGGACTAATCGACAACCAATTCCCACCAGAACTCGTATTTGCGTTTGCGTACCATGGAACTGCGCTAGATGTGCCAGTGGATGAGAGAACCAAACTCTGGCTTGCCGGATTCTGTCCGGCTACTGACGCGAAATTCAACTGAGACGCCGATACGCTGAAACTGTAACCACCCGCTTGGGTGATAAGAAATCCGGCGCCCTGCACGCCGATCACGCCCATGCGAGAGTTCGGACTCGCGTTAGGCAGTAAATGGTATGCAATTGTTCCGGAGCCGATTCCGGAGGCACTGCCGGTGTCTCCAATAATGATCCAGCCGTCACTAGCTGTCGCGGTCCAACTACACGAACTCGAGGTGAGAACGGCAAAGGAGTCGCTGACAGCGCCGGCACCCTCTGACGCGCTCCCAGGCGAAAACGAATAGGCACAGCCGCCACCAGTGCCCGCTTGAACAATCATAAAGACTTGGCCCTGAACTGCGATGGTCGCAGTTCGCGATCCCGAATTGGGATTGCTGGCAACGTTAAAGAGAACTGTCCCGCTGCCCGTACCTGACCCGCTGACGAAAGTAACCCACGAATCACTGGAAGTTGCGCTCCAGGCGCAGCCACTCCCAGTTGTTACACCAATGACTCCCGAGCTGGCTGCTACGGAGAAAGACTGACTTGTTGGATTGAGTGAATAGCTGCAGTTGGGACCTGTCACGCTCAAGCTAACGTTAACGATTTGAGGACTATTCGTTGCGTTTGACGAAGAAATAGAAACCGCTCCATTGTAGTTTCCAGGCGTTAGACTCGCAGTGTTGACCGATACCATAATTGAGCTAGGCGCCGTTCCTGAGCCTGACGAAATAGAAAGCCACGATCCGGTTGGGCTAGTCGTTGCAGACCAACTTAATGTGCCACCTCCCGTATTGTTAATGCTGACGCTCTGACTGCCCGGATTGCTACCGCCTTGAGAGCCAGTGAAGCCAAGACTAGTAGTGCTCAAACTGATCGTAGGCGTGTTCGAAGACACACTTAGCGAAACTGGTATGGTTTGGGGCGACCCGGTGGCCCCAGCCGCAGACACCTGAATTGAGCCACTATAGTTGCCAGCTGATAGCCCCGTGAGGTCAACGGACACAGCCGTATGCCCGTTTCCACTACCGGAAGATGGAGAAATATGGAGCCAACTGCCGCCAGCCGGACTCGTTACGCTTGCAATGGCCAACCAACTGAGTGATCCCGAGCCTCCGTTTGAGATATTCAAATTCTGAGGCAGCGGTGCCCCAATTCCCACCCCCGCGCTGAAGAAAAGGCCTATGGGATTAACTTGCAAAATCGGATTACCGTTCGACGATACGCTCAGCAAAACCGGAATGGTCTGAGGCGAACCAGTGGCACCAGATGCGGACACCTGAATTGAACCATTATAGTTGCCGGCTGATAACCCCGTGAGATCCACGGACACCGCCGTATGGCCGTTTCCGGTGCCAGATGTCGGCGAAATCTGGAGCCACCCACCACCGGAGGGGCTTGCCACGCTTGCGATAGCAGACCAACTAAGTGAACCCGCTCCGCCGTTCGTAATGTTTAGATTCTGAGGGAGCGGTACTCCGCTTCCCAGTGTGGCGTTGAAGCTAAACGCATTTGGGCTAACCAACAAACTAGCAGTGGTACCGTTAACAGTTAAACTAGCTGTAGTCGAGTGCGAGATCGGTCCACTGGTTCCCGTCACTGAAAAAGCAGCGGCACCTGACGGCGTGCTCGAGCTAGTACTCACTGTAAACGAATGCGTACCCGCGCCTACCGGATTGGATGAGAAGTTACACGTCGCGCCGGCCGGTAGACCTGAGCAGGTCAAATTGACCGTGACGCCCGTAATCGTAGTCGTGACGACTGCGCTGAAGCTTGCCACCTGCCCAGCCGCAACCGACTGCGATGATGGGGTAATGGCCACCGTGAAATCGGGAAAAGTCGGCTGGGCCGAAATCTGCTCTCGTGAGCTTAGGAAAAGAATGATACCCCACAAGACAACGGCACCGAATCGGATTGCTCTCGTATTCATGGCGGCCTCTCAGAAACACGAAAGACTACTTGTGCACCATCCGAGCCAAGTATTGTCGCTCAGGTAAGCTGCCGTCCATGTCGTTCCTGCACCCATGTCCGGAAAGAAAAACACTAATCCGTTCTCGAACCACTGGTACCACACACCCCAGCCGGGTATATTATACCAGAATGTTAGTTCGCTAGTAGGGAGGCCCAGGTTGCCTGTCCTCCCGCCTTCACGCTGGTACCGATCCGCAACGGTTCCCCAAACGTAAGTGCTCTTACCCGTTAACTGACTGTTCTGGGCGCTGCTATCGAAATAGTACATACTACCCTTGAGGAATGGTTGCCATGTATAGCTGCTGCCAACTATGGAATGGGTATTCGAGGGATTCTGGAAGTCCGTTGGGGCAGCAACCAAGTCGTAGACCGGCTTGCTCTGGTAGGACGCCGTTGTAGTAAAGAGCTGGTAAAACCCCCACTTGATGCTGTATGCGGCTGAGCTTCCCGGGATGTAATCAATTGCAGAGGATCCAGAAGAGCCACCGCTGAAGTTTTGATAATAGCCGCCAATACTCGGACTGTAAAACGTGTCCGAGAATGAGCCAACGTTGCTCGTAGGATTCCCTAATACGGTTACTCCATCGTGTTGGTAGGCGGAAATCACCTTTGCAGTAATGTCCGACGTCGCGCCACCACCGATCGCGAAGGAACCGCCAGCAACCTCTGTGTTCGCAGATGTAACTGAGGCGTGACAAGCGAGCGGATTTGCAGCCTCTGCGAAGCTCACTCGTATTGACGGGTCGGCCCACATACCCTTACCCACATCCTGTAGCTGAAAATGCAAGTGATCTCCACAGCCATTCGTTTGCCCCGTTGTGTTTCCCGTGTGGCCTGGATCGCCCAAGTATGTACCTTGACTAACTGCTTGCCCGTTCACTACTCTGACGGAGTTAGGCGTGAAATGGGCATATTTGGTATACGTCCCGTCAGAATGCATGAGTATTACTCCGTTCCCCCATCCTCCATTATTATTGGTGCAATTGGGTACATACGCAGAACAAGCGGTATCGTAGGAATTACAAGTCACGCTTGAGACGGTCGCGACGACGGATCCAGAGGCCGCTGCAAGAACGTGGTCGCTATTACTGATACCGAAGTCATAAGCATATGCCATGCTTCCCGTGTGATCAGAGACGCATGTAGACGAGCCCGAATTCCCGTAACCACTACCATCCTGGGTAACCGTACGAGAAGCACCCGATTGCCAGGGAAGTTTAATCTGAGCAGCGACACCAAAAACTGGAGTCACTTCCAAGCTAGTTCTATCAATGGCTGCCATCTCACGTCCGCCGCTCTCTGGACGCTCAACGATAATCCACGACGCGAATACGTGGACGGGACGCCAGCCGTTTAGGCGCAATTCTCTCATCCCAATTCGAAGCTGCATTACCAGTCCCGCATCGCGGTCCAAATGAACCGAGATACTTGAAGCCCTGTTTGCGCTTAACACAAACTCCGATGTATGGGGCGGCTCCTCAAAAAATTCATCAACAGCGCGTCCATCGGCGATCCCTAAATACGCAGCATCTCCCTCGAATGGAATCACTATGTCCATTGCACTTTTGATATCGTATTTATGTAACTTCTGGAGAATGATCTTATCCGGTCCTTCGACGGTTTCCGCATACAGAAGATATCTGCCGTCTGTCGTCCAACGAAGGAGAGAACTAGAGATCGCCACCCCTGGAAGTTGATGCCATGGCACGCCGGTCACATCGCTGAGAATCGCCTGCAGGCTGTTCCCACTTCTCACTAGCAGTGCGATATTGTTATTAGCTCCCGGTCGCCAAGCCACTCTTACAATGTCTGCAGGCCGCAGAAGGACGGCGTCCTTGTTGTCATCTCTCTTGGAGATGAAAAGATTTTCTCGCGGTACGCCTTCGATTATCCGAGAATACGCGATGTATCCGTTCCCATTCTGACCAAAGAATCTAAACCGTCCCTCGTCGAAGGCAACCTGATTTAACGTGGAACCATTGGCCGTCAGGAGATACGGGACGCCACCGTCGGAAACCGGAACGAAGTTATCTAACTCCAGAAAGGGCAAGGCAGATTGAAAGCTAATTCGTTTCACTCCTGCCCGTGTTGGTTCCTGGTCCCCTGCCGTTCCCTGGGACTGACCAAACATCAGGCCGCTGACAGCGACCAACACCAATACTGCCTTATCGACTGAGGTTGAGATCATCTAGTCCCCATTTCTTAGAGATTTGAAAGGCCCACGCATCATATTTCGTGAAGCCTACCACCGCCGCTCAAGAATTGCAACTGGCTTCCGAGAGATTCTGTCGCGATTAACGCGAAACGGGCCAACCTATGGAGCGAAGTGGTCGCATAGGCGTGGGCGGTCTGGCCCGCACATGTCGTTACCGGGACTGATCATTCCGGTTGGAGGAGAGCATTTTACTGCTCTATTTTCAGCGTCGCAATTATTCGATCTATGACGGGTCGATCCGGGTCCGCATAGTCATCCGACTCTACGAAGTAGGAGTATGTTGACCCTACACGGAAGCTCATTCCCAGATGATGGAACTGCCCCAAGGTCAGGCTCACACATTCGCGCACAGGTTCTCCTGCAATTTGCACGACAGCGTTCTCAACTGAAGAACCGCCACATTGATTAACGATTTCTTTAGATTTTGAGATATACGCGCCAATAACTAAAAAGGGTAGATGCTCCACCGAGACACCAGTCTTTATGGCGGCGGCGTATGCCGGCGTTTCAAGGCTCGCCGCAATGACTCGTAGATCTGCGTCCGTCGACGCGTCGGACGCTACAACAATTAGCGAGGGGGGATATTGGAATGATAGGCCAGAAGCTGGGAATTGATAGGGCTTCCAATCAGCCCGCGCGATCAGCGGCGCTGCTGGCGATTCTGCGCGAAGGCTACTTAGAGCGTGCGGTTTCTTGGCCGCATGAGCTAGCAGACAAAGACTAGCGGAAAGCAGCAGCAAGAGGATTAGAATGCTCTTCGTAAAATACATGAAAGAAAGGTTTAATTATCATTCTAATAGCTTGACTGTAGCAGTCTGTTTTCGGGATGTCAACATGCGCCGAACATTTAATCGCAACTGGAGGAGGCGTAGGAAACCAACAAGCAAGAGCCCGCAGGCATGTATCGATGGCTTTAATCACGTTTGAATACATGCGGTCTATAGGTGGACTCTTGAAAGAGCGGGCAAATATTCGTGAGTAATAAGATCGACTACAGCGCATTGTCAACGGGTCCAGGTATTCCGCAACTCTCTATATACGGCTTGTTGGACGAAAAGGTCGGACCCATCGAGACTCGCTTTCAAACGAAACCGAATCGTCGCCGGAGTTGCCCGGTATCCCAAGGCCGATGATAAGGTGATTGGTTAGGTTCCGGCTTAGGGAGCGACGACGGTTTGGCTGGCAAGCCACCTTCGCCGTCACGTCACTGGGGTCCAGCTGAGCGAGCGGCAAGTCGTTGCTGCGTAGAAGCTAGCACTCTCTTGCAATTATTCGAGCCGCGAACTAGATTTCCGCCGCTTGTAGAATTGAGAAGAAAGCTACAGCTACAAAATCGTCTACAGTGGTTGCCAGGAAGGAGCCGGAAAGTCCGCAACTCCTTGATAGCATTGGTAGGGGCGGCAGGGATCGAACCTGCGACCTACGGTTTAGAAGTGCATAATCGGGGCAATTCAGGGCGATCCCAGGCGATCCTAGACTTCTACACTATTGATATTGCGAGGTCGCCCAGAATCACGGTAGCCCTCGGTTTCCCGGCTCTAGGCACACTTTTGGGCACACTTCTTGAAGGGCGTCTGCGTTAAAAGAGGCGAGGTCGAGGGGGCTGCTTTCAATAGGACTCAGTTCCAAGGAAGATTTCTTGGCCGAGGTTCCCGCCTCCGGACGGATCGGGCCCTGCCCCACGGTGCGGTATAGCGGACTTGCTAGACGCGTGAGTCTTCGCTCCCCTGAAGGATGTGTTGGTTCGATCCCGACTACCCTGCCATAGGGCCCACTTAAACAACACTTCGACGGGTGGAGAGTGTCGCTGCGAGCCGACTTCCGTTTGTACACCTGGATGTCATCATCCCTTTTCTAGTACCGTCGTCTATACGGGATCGTCCTTGCCAAATTGTCTTCGAGAGGAGGACGGTGTGATATCTTTTCAGTTTGATCGTCATCGGCGTAAATGCGGCGTATCATGAACCAGCGGCGGCGATCCTGGTCGATGGTTTGTTAGTAGCGGCCGCCGAAGAAGAGCGCTTTAATCGGGTTCGGCACGGCTGGCGCGCGACACCCCAAAATCGGCTTTTGCCCATGAAGGCAATAGGGTTCTGCCTAGCCGCGGCAGGGATCGACAATTGCAAGGTCGACTTCGTCGCCTACTCATTCGATCCCTGGCGGCGCCGACTGCGAGCTTGGTCCGAAGACTTTCCGCTGTCGTTGGTCGAGGGAGACTACGGCACCGTCACGGGGGAAACGGAGTTCTTCAACGCGACGCTTGCGAAAGAGTCTGCACTCAGAGCGCTGTTTCCTAATGCTAAGTTTAGCTACTTTGAACACCACGAGTGTCACGCAGCGTCGGCCTTTTTCTCCTCTCCGTTTGATGACGCGGCAGTTCTGGTTGTGGATGGCATAGGGGAGAGCGCTACAACCTGGATGGGCTTCGGATCCGGTAGCACGATAGAACCCATTGCTGAGATTTCATACCCTGACTCGTTAGGATTTCTATGGGAGAAGATCTCCGAGTTCGTCGGATTCGATCCGTACGACGGCCCCGGAAAACTCATGGCGCTAGCCCGAACGTGCGAAAACAACGATTGTATCGCTCGGTTTTCGGACGCCTTTGATTCATTCGTTACGATTCGCTCCGGGAATTTTTCACTCGACCCGATTGTGTGTCGCTTTCGCGAGCGTGGGTGTGCTGGGCTTGAGCAGGCGTTCCGCCTTAAGCGCGAATCACTCGATCTAGGTGCAATCGCGGCCCTCGCGACGGTGCTCCAAGACACTACGGAAAAGATACTCCGTTGTCTTGCCGACAGTCTTTGGAAAACATTAAACGGCTCCGCATTAATAACTTCACGGCTTTGCCTTGCAGGTGGTGTTGCGCTTAATTGTGTTGCCAACCAAGCGCTTGCCAGTTCCAGTTCTTGGGAAGACATGTGGGTTCAGCCAGCCGCCAACGACGCAGGCACGGCAATTGGAGCTGCACAGCTTGCATGGTATCGATGTCTGGCAAAAACGTCTCGCGTTGAAATGTTGAGCCCCTACCTCGGGCCGTCTTATACGAGCAACGAATGCGAGGACGCTTTGCTTAGGGCGGGTCTTGCCGCGCGCAAGCCTGCATGTCCAAGTCGGTACGTTGCCGAACAACTAGCTGCTGGAGCGACAGTTGCTTGGTTTCAGGGTAGAATGGAATGGGGTCCTCGTGCTCTTGGCAACAGGAGTATTCTGGCGAGTCCCTCCGATCGCAGATTTCGGGAAGTCCTGAATTCGCAGACAAAAGGGCGGGAAGCGTTTCGCCCATTTGCCCCGGCTATCCCATGCGACCGCTTACACGAGTATTTCAACGGCAACACAAGTGATATGCGTTTGAGACGATTCATGTTGACGACTCTAAATGCAAGCGCACTAGCGCGTGAAGTTGCCCCTGCTGCTCTGCATAACCAAGGTGGAGGTCTACCGGATACCGCTCGAGTTCAGTCGGTCGACAGAGCAATTTCTCCGCTGTTTGCGGAACTACTAACGGAATTCGGCTCTTTGACTGGAGTTCCGATACTTCTCAACACGAGCTTCAATATCGGCGAACCAATTGTCGCAAGCCCCGGTGACGCCTGCCGCACCTTTATCGCTTCTTCGTTGGACTGTATGGTGCTCGGTCCATATGTAGTGGAGCGTCGCCGGTGAGTGCATTAAGAGAGAGCAGTGTCCTCAATGACCTAGAGTTGTCACGCCCAATCTCCTTCAGTCTAGAGGCCTCGAGCATCTTTGGAAGACTTGGTAAGCGGCTGATGGTAATTCTCAGGTCACCAGGCTGCAACTATTATCAACGAAGACAGGGAGGTTGTTCCTACTGCGGTTTTAGCCTGCTGACGGAGCCACGTCGAAGATGCACACCTGACGAATACGCTTCGCAACTTCGTTACGCTCTCGAAGCTTCCTGCGCTCACGACGTCGATCGACTAGAGATCGATCTCTACAATTCAGGGAACTTCCTCAACGATAGCGAGTTGGCGCCAATGGCGCGCTCCGCGCTTGCACAGGTGTATGCGAGTGTTCCTAATCTCGCTTTGCTCTCCGTTGACTCGAGGCCTGAGTTTATCAACACTCCTCATTTAAGAACGTGGTTGACCTCTCACCCCCGCTCGTTCGCACCGGAACTCATCGAGATAGGAATCGGCCTGGAGGTGTTCGACGATGATTTGCGGGTCACCGAATTACGAAAGAATTTTTCGCGACAAGACTTCGCAAGTGCCGTCAAACGCCTTTCAAAGACTGGCGTCGGGCTTCTGACCTACGTCATGCTTAAGCCGAGCCTTATGTCGGATGAAAGAGCTCTCAGCGAGGTTGTCGGAGCAGCGGAATTCGCTGTCGAGACCGCAGCCCGGTACCGAGTACGCGGGAGGATTGCACTCGAACCAACTTTCGTCGTAAGAGGCACGACACTCGAAGGACAGGCCATGAAGGGCCTCTATTCGCCCCCAACAAGCGACCTAGTTGTCGAGGCCGTCACTCGATTGCATCATTCAGTAGGTGCGGTTCGAGTTGGGCTCTGGCACGAAGGACTGGACTCTCTCCGGGATCCAATCGAGACGACAACGCTGCAGAAATATAACTTACATCAGGATCTTTCTGTTTTCACATCATTTTGAGTAAGTAATCAATAAATGACGTTTCCACATAAGAACTTTGGCTCATATTCGACCGCGCGCCGCTGGCCTTTAACTTAGAGTCCGATAAACTCCCAGAAGGATGTATGCACCGCGTGAAACACTTCTCGGTGTTTCAGAATACGAAGTATGACCAAACTGGTATTTCCGAACATTAGACTAAAAGCCGTGCCACCCGCAAAAAAATGTTTGGCGAGTTGCTCGTCAATGTCACCTCCGCTGCCGGCGAACTTACACGCGACGCAAGCAACCACCACCACAGCAAGGACCATCGGAAAATCGACGGCGCAAACGAGCTGCCGTAAGAAGACACTTTCCCTTTGGAAGGTTCTCGCTACGATCTCGTTCTCCTCAGCCAGCCTTTCGGTCGCGGCGATGGCTTCAGACGTTGCCTCTGCATGAGCCACAATAACGTCCTCCAGACCAAGCGTTCCAGATGCGCCTAGCTTAGTGCGTAAAGTCAGGGCACTCTTGTTTACTAGATCTTCTCGCTTCGACTTTTGATTCGTGCCCGCTACTTCGCACCGCGCTTTATCATCTTCGGTCTGCACGCGCCAGAGCCATAGATCCTCCATCATTATCAATAGTAGAAATGCCACGGTGGCGACTAGTTGCCCCGGCCAATTATGGTTTGTCATACAGTACCATGCGCAGAGCGCCGCGATTACGATAACGAATGGGATAAAGGTCGTAACGTGCGTGAAATGTGCCCCGCTGAGCTCACACCACAAGCAACCGGCAAAAACTATCGTCTGCGCAATCGCAATAAACTCCCAGATCAAAAAACGATCTAGTGATGCATATTGGTGGCCATCACCCAACGGCCATACGAGCTGACATGGAGTGCCACCAGAGAACAACGTCTTCAAACAATTTTGTATATCGGGAGGACGTTCCTGCCCCTCGCGATGCGCCGCACTAGCGAGAACCTTGACCGGCGAATGGCGGATGATCAACGTTGGAAGAATCAGAGATAGTAGCGTCACAATCAATAGAACATACGTAAAGCCCATTTCTCGACGGTGGGACTGGGTACCCGCGATTGCCAACAGATAAATGGCAGCAGCGATAGATGCACTAAGGGCAACTATTCCGACCCATGTGACTGTAAGCCCCAAAAGTACGGTTGCCAGCAAGGGAGCCGCAAAGGCACAAAGAACGACGACCATGCGAGAGATAGCGTTGTTGTCGAGGAATGTCATTTATCGTTACCGCTCCCTAGCGCTTGAACTCCTTGCAATCTGAGCATTTCCACAATGCGCTTCCGTGCTAGGCCGAACTCGACCGTTGCCTTAAGTACCTCATCCCTAGGCCTCTCAAAAGAGACAGGAATGTTCTGAATAATATGTGAAGGTCGAGACGAGCACAGCAATATATTGTCTGCAAGAAACAGAGCCTCATCCAAGTCATGAGTGACAAACAAGATGGTCGGTCGTGTATCGCGCCACAGGTTTATCAAAATGTCATACATAGCGCCGCGAGTGAAGGTATCTAGAGCGCTAAAAGGCTCATCCATAAGCAATACCCGTGGTTCGACGGCAAGAGCGCGGGCGATGGCGACGCGCTGCCGCATCCCGCCGGACAATTGACTGGGAAAGAAGCCTTCTCGCCCGCCAAGTCCAACGCGATGCAGCAACGCCCTCGCCTTAACTAAATTGTCCTCTAACCGCAGAGGAAACTTGTGTCGCAATCCGAACATTACGTTATCGAGAGAGGTAAGCCACGGAAAGAGTGGGTATCCTTGGAACATCAAGACGCAGCTCGGTGTGATACCGACACTCGGCGAGTCATCGAAAAATACACGTCCGGACGTGGCCTCTTCAAGGCCGGCAATAATTCTTAGCAAAGTGGTTTTGCCGCAACCGGAAGGACCAAGGAGGACGGTGATGGTTCCTGGCTCGGCAACAAAGGAGATATTATCCAATACGGGCATCGGACCGCTCCCCGATCCAAACTGCTTCGTCAGGCTGTCGAGTCTAATCTTGGGTGCCTTCATGGCCTATTCACTATCATTAAAATATGCCTTGTTGAAGTGAATCTGTTCGCTGCCTAGGCAATGACCATCGCTTGTAATGCGTACG
>Ga0206925_1089_pt1 | contig 19137 bp, 22 predicted proteins | sample Alteio_BWOrgHeat_62_FD_152944 | JGI IMG/M metagenome (GOLD analysis project Ga0206925, IMG submission 152944) | Enriched cells from forest soil in Barre Woods Harvard Forest LTER site, Petersham, Massachusetts, United States -... | ecosystem: Environmental > Terrestrial > Soil > Temperate forest >...
CGGCGGCGAGTGGGTAGTTCCTGGCTGGATTGTGCTGCTTGAATACGGAACCGTGGCAGGGGCTGCCGCTATTCTCGAGTTTCGGCGGCTCAAGCGATCAACGAACGCGGCCGCCTGAGGTAGCGAGAGCACAACCACCGAGGTGTGCTATATAATGCGGCGTTGGTCGAGCAGGGTGTGATCTCACTGAGGAGCGATTTCCATGAAGAATGCGTACCGAGTAGCGATCATCGGTCTTCTGGTTTTCGGGATGCTGGGCTTTTCATCAAGTTCCTGGGCGCAGGCGCGTCCGCCAATTGTCGAACAGATGGCGAAGACCTTTGGTATCGATTCGTGGGGTCAGATCGAAGGGGTCCGCTACACCTTCAACATAGATTTGCCGGCGCTCAAGCTTACGCTGGCTCATGCGTGGGAATGGGAGCCCAAGACCGGAAAGGTGACCTTTGAAGGTAAGGACAAGGACGGCAAGCCGGTGAAGGTTACATATCTGCGCTCTGAACTCAACAGCCAGCCTGCGAACGTGAAGGACGAAATCGATCCGGCCTTCATGAACGATCAATATTGGCTGGTCTTCCCTTTCCACGTGGTGTGGGACACCGGCGCCGACGTTCAGGATAAGGGCAAGCAGAAGCTGCCGCTGAACAAGGGCATCGGCGACCAGATCGTGGTGAAATATCCCTCGGATGGCGGCTACACCCCCGGCGATACGTGGGAACTTTTTCTCGGTTCCGACAACCGCGTGGAGCAATTCATCTACCGCCGTGGCGGGCCGAAAAAGCCGAGTCTCGTGATCACGACGTGGGCGGGCTACAAGAAAGCCGGCCCCCTACTTGTCTCAACCGAACATCGCGGAACGGCCGACGGCAAGCCGGTGCACATCTTCTTCTCGGACGTATCCGTCAAGCTGGCCGGTTCGGATACGTGGATAAAGGCGCAGTAAACAACGGACGGCTCGTTCGGCAATTGAGGTCGTTCTGAGCGAGTCAGAATGTCTGGCAATGCCTCCGCAAGTGCGAGCTTGGTGGACACTTGATTCTTTCCATTTCATGCTTCTCGCTGGCTCGGCGCATTTAATTCATCGTCACGCTGTTTGGCCACCAGACATCTTCGCACTCCGCCGACCATGATGAGTCGCGTTTAGAAAATATCGCATTAGTGCCTGGATTCTTGTTTTATAGGGCCGATCAGTTGGGTGAAGAGACTTCTCGATTAGCTGGTGGGCCCGCTAGGATTCGAACCTAGGACCAACGGATTATGAGTCCGATGCTCTAACCAGCTGAGCTACGGGCCCCACGATTGTAACTTGATGATTTTATATTATTTGGGAGAATCGCGCCGAACATTCGGATGCCCCAAAATGGTGCACTGTAGTAAATTCGTAGTACTTTTTCAAAAGTTTTCCTCATTTTTTATCGGCAGCAACACGACCAATCTCAGACTGATCTGGAAACGCAACGAGCTGAGTCCGGAGACCACATGATTCCGACACACAGTTTTCGATTTTTCAAGGAGGGCCTCGTTCGCTGACTCTGAATGTCCGTGACCTCAGTTGCAGGATCGCGTCATTTCACGGCGACAACTACGAGCGTGAAGTCATCCTGAAAGCCCCCGTCGCAAAAACGAGCTGCTCCTTCCCTGATTGTTTCGAGCAACTCGGAAGCGCCCAGCCTGACATTCCGACTCGCCAGCTCAACCAATCTTCGCTCTCCAAATTCCTGCTTCTCGGAATCCATCGCCTCCGTCAGACCGTCCGAATAAAGGACCAGCCGGTCGCCAGATTGCAACTGCACTTCCACATCCTCGTAATTACGCTCCGGGAATATTCCCAGCGGAGATCCTCCCTCCTTCAAAGAAATTGCCTCCCCGGCCTTACGGAACAGGATCGGTGGACAGTGGCCGGCGCTGGCGTAGGCCAGCCTGTTTTCCGTTGCGTCAATCTTGCAATAGCAAAACGTGATGAACTTATCCCCTGCAATGTTGTTGCAGATCACCACGTTCAACTTCCCTACGAGGGCGCCTGGGGACACCGCGTCCGAAGCGAAGGCTCGAAAGCTGGCCTGCAGGTTGGCCATTAGCAATGCGGCACTGATCCCCTTACCAACGACATCACCGACACAGACCCCAATCGTTCTCTCGCTGAATTTCAGAACATCAAAATAATCTCCGCCAACGACGCTTGCAGGCTGCCACGCTCCCGCCACTTCCAGTCCTCTCACCTGGGGAATTTTCTTGGGTAAGAGTCCTTCCTGTATCTCGCGCGCCTTATCGAGCTCTTGCTCTTGCAGTCGCGATCGCGTTTTTCCAATCTCGACAGTGCGTTGAAGTTCGAGATTCTTGCCCTCAAGGTGTGCTCGCGTTTCGATATACAAATGGCGGATGCTCCCCACGATCAAAATAACGATGACTGGAAGCTTGCCGGTACTCCAAAGCTGAGCAAAAAACGACCCAAAGGAGGCTCGATACACCGCCATCATGATAGCCACCGTCAACGCCATGCTAGCAACCGCTGTGAGAAACAACGACATCAGGTATACGGCCCAGTCAAAAGGAAAGCGGAGGCGCGAAGACAAGGGAGCGAGATGAGTCATAACCGGTATCGTAAAATTTCCTATGAAGAAGGTGTAGAGGAGTACGGAAACGAAGCCCGCGCCCGGACCGCGCACATTCGTCACCCAAAGAATCGCAAACAATGCGATGGCGACAGAGAACAACAGTAGCTGCCTTGCGAAAAACGTGCGAACGCCAGTGGAGTGGGACAAGAAATTGGCGCTGGGAAACGTCATCCGTCTTCAGCTAGGTGTGGCTGCGTGGGACTAGAGCTCGCAGAGCATCTTAGGTTCTACCCAAACGCAAGTCAACGAGTAGCAAGGCTAGCTAATCGCCGCCCAACATCGGGGGAGCGACCGAGCCAATACGAACCTCTTCGGGCCGCAATTCGGAAAGCCGCGGACATCCGAAGATCCGTCGCAGACTGAGATTGGTGGTGATAATCCCTGATGGCATAACGGCGCTAATTGTCCAATCGACGCGGCCAGCGAACGATTTCGACACTACATCTAGCGTGAAGGGCCACTGCCTGAGCCACTGACCCGAAAAGGAATCGCTGGACTGGGCCATGCCGCGCGACCCTACTACAATAAGTCGGCGTCCCAATGCTCTGCTTCGTCGACAATCAGTTGCTTCGGAGAACCTTCGAGAACCTGAGTCGATACTCGCAGGTCGGGCGCGCTTTTGGTGATTTCGTCTGCCACCTTAGCCACCTCACGGGAAGCTTGCTGCGAAGGCGATGGATCTAAACCGGCATTTCCTGCGTCCGCCACCTCCAACAAGGAGTCCCCGAGAATGCCTATACGTAGCAAGGAACGACACCGCACGGGACGTATCGGCTGGCTTCGCGCGGCAGTGCTGGGCGCGAACGACGGTATCCTATCAACATCAAGTTTGGTGCTCGGTGTTGCAGCTGCGCATGCAACTCACAGCAACGTGTTGGTCTCAGGGGTCGCTGGCCTGGTGGCTGGGGCGATGTCGATGGCTGCCGGTGAGTATGTGTCTGTTCACTCCCAGGCAGACACCGAGGAGGCGGAACTCGAGCTTGAGCGCGCAGAACTCAAAGCAGACGACAAGGGCGAGCATAAGGAACTAATGGCAATCTACGTCACTCGCGGGCTCGATCCTTCGCTCGCGAAACAGGTCGCCGACCAGCTGATGCTGCATGACGCGCTCGGCGCGCACGCCCGCGACGAGCTCGGCATCTCCGAGACTCTGCATGCGCGCCCGATCCAGGCTGCGTTAGCATCGGCTGGGAGCTTCGCTGTTGGAGCATTGATGCCTCTAGTGGTCACTGCCGTGACCCCGGCGGCGAGTTTGATCCCAATTGTCTCGGGAACATCACTGATGTTCCTCGCACTTCTAGGTGGATTGGCCGCGCGCGCGGGTGGGGCAGGAGTGTTGATGGGCGCAATGCGCGTCACGTTCTGGGGCGCGCTGGCTATGGCGCTGACTGCTGGCGTCGGATCGCTGTTCGGGGCAGTTCCGTAAGCGGCCACTATCCGGATCCGGTTGTTGTCCTGAAAGTATACGGACATGGTTGGTCTTCCTAATAGCTAGCTTCGATAGGGAAACTGAGGATTCGCACCGTCCCCGCACCGCGCATTCCGCCCAAAGCCAACGAATCAAAGTCATCTGCTTCGCACCTTTAAGAAAGGCGTAACCAGAGAGTACAGAAAAACTGCAATTCCGCTCAGCAGGAATCCTCCCCCGACCAAGACGAAGAGCCAAAAAGAAATCGGATGGTCCCAAACCAGAGTAAGACCTTCTATCAGCAAACCCAGGATCAGGAGAACACCGGACACCCGTATTTGCTTGGAATTCAACTGTGCATTGGCTCTCATTTTGTTCGCCCTCAAGATCTCACTTCGTCCGACAGCGTGGCATCTTCACAACTCGGCAACATCTCCCAATTCCCTGTGGCAGAGAAGGCGTCGTCAGATTTTAGATTACAGCACGCCCTCATCTGCGCCTTATCGGGATCTCTGAGGAATGCCACGCTGCCATTGAACAGTCATACATCCACGGGCGACCCTCCGGAACTGCCTGGACTCGAACCACTGACTTTTTGCTGTAGTCCTATAATCACTTCAAACTCTCAACGTAGGCGATTAAGGCTTTAAGATCTTCGTCCTTAAGATCAGTAGGGGTCATTCCTCCCTGAACCATGGCCGTTGACGGCTGTTTCAAGATCGCTTCCAACTTTTTGATGTCGAACTTGGCGCTCACGCCAACCAACTTCGGTGCCTCGGCAGTGCCAACTCCGCCGTCCCCATGGCATGCATTGCACGACTGAGCCTCGAATATTGTCTTCCCTTTCGCAGCCAAGGGATCGGTAGTGAGAGCCGTGTTCACCGCAGCTACCGACGATCCCGAAAGGTCGGGCTGGAAAGGCTCTTTCATGAACACCTTTTCATCCTTGTCCTGTCTGGCGATTTGCGCCGCGGTAGAAGGATCGCGCATATCGTTGCGATGACTCAAGCCTCCCAAAATACCGAGCGCGATGAACACGGCGGCGTAGATCGTAACCGCAATTGGGCGCTTCCACGGCCGGCGTTCCGGACGCCGATCAAAGAAAGGCAACAGGAGTAAGGCAAGAGCAACGATGCCCGGGATGACAAGAATGCCCACAACCGAGAGCGCGCCGTGCCAGTATTTCAGCCATTGGAAGATGGGAATGTAGTACCACTCCGGGCGGGGAATGTACTGTGTGTCAGCGGGATTCGCTCGCGGTCCCAATTCCGTAGGGGCGTAGTGCGCAAGCAAACCCAGGCAAGCCATGATCGCGAGCGCAAACCCGACGTCGAGCAACACCTGCCGCGGATAAAAGAGCTCAGCGGGATGCTTAGAAGGTTCGATAGGGCCTGCGGCGCCCGCCTGACGAAACAGATACACATGAATCCCAACGAACGCGAAGATGCACGCCGGAATCGCGAAAACGTGGAGCACGAAAAAGCGGGAGACGGTCAGGGTGCCCATCTCAGTGCCCCCGCGCAGCAGGCTCTTCAACGCGCCGCCGACGAAAGGTACTTCGCTAAGAATGTTTGTCCCAACCGTTGTAGCGAAATACGCTTTCTGGTCCCAAGGAAGCAAATATCCGGTGAATGCCATTCCCAGCATCAACACGAACAAGACGCACCCCGCGACCCACAGCAGGTCCCGCCGCCCTTTATAGGAACCATAGAGGAAAGTTTGAGTCATGTGCAGGAGTAGGACGATGATAACGGCACTTGAACCATAGGCATGGATGCTGCGCACAAACGACCCGGCAGTAACGGCTTTCGTAATGTAGGCGACCGTAGTGTGGGCGTGATCAGCGGCAGGCACGTAGTACAGCAACAAAAAAACACCTGTAATCACCTGAGACAAAAAAAGAAAGAGCAACCCCGACCCAAATATGTATGCGAGTCGCGCGCCTCCTGGCACGGGCTCATCAAGTGCGATGTGTAAAAGAGAGTTGAGCCCTGTGCGGCGGTCGAGCCAGCTAAACAGGCCCCCGTGAGCTTCAGCCGAATCGGCCGCATTATCCAGATTTGATCTGCTGTTATCTGTTTCCATAGTCTCTCCGACAATCAGCCGATTACTTCTTTATCGGGCACCAACTGGCGGAAGTATTGATAGTGGACTTGCAAAACGCCGTTTTGGATTTTGCTGTCCAGCCGGTCCATGCCACGCGGTGGGGGACCAGATAAAAGCTTGCCGTCAGCACCGAAGTGTCCTTGATGACATGGACATATGAATTCATCTCTGTCCGCTTGCCAAGCAACCAAGCAGCCGAGATGCGGGCAAACGGCAGATAACACGGCGAGCTGACCGTTTGGATCCTTAATGACATACACGGGTTTTTCGGAGACGACTTTTCGCCAGCCATCCCGTTGCTCTACCAGAATGGTTTTCCTGGCAGGTGTGGATGCGGAGCCGAGTTCCGCCTCAGAACCGACGTCGGACCAGGACTCGGGTGTGGTAGTTCGAAGAAGCGGATAGAGCACCATGCGAATCAGTGGTACCGACAAAACCGCTCCGACAACTGCCGCTCCTAAACCAAGCAAAGCAGCCAGGAACGACCGCCGCGCAGGTCGAGAACCCGCAGCGTTGTCAACGGTTCTTCCTTGTCCAGCATTCATGGAAGCTCCATTTCTGCACCTGGTTATGATTCCCTTCGCTCGTGTGCCGCAGCCGCAAAAGCGGAAACGCATTTATTTTTTCTTGGCCAGGTCCCGGATGTAGGCAACTAACTGCTTGATTTGATCGTCTGTAAGCTTTCCTTTGTAGGCAGGCATCTTTTTACCTTTGCCGCTGTTGATGATTTCAGTCAACTCAGCGTCGGTTTGCTTCTGCACTTCGTCCGAGCGCAGGTCCGGTACGCCCATCGCCTTACCTGTTGCCGTGCCGCCGCTGCCATCGGGGCCGTGACACGCCGCGCATTTCGTTTTGTATAAACTGGCCGCGTCTTGAGCGTGAGCAGGTGCAATGCAGACGGTTGCCAGCGCGACCAACAGAAGCACCGAGGTCCCCATTCGAATCATTTGATGATTCATCGTGTCCCTCCCGGGAAGTTGTCTAAAGATGCAGTCCACGAACCATTGCCCCAGACGAGGTTAGACCTGGGGAAAATGAATCTTCAGCTTGTAGCAGATGTAGAGAACCAGGATCGCGCTCAGTGTGGAAAAAATGAGGCCGGCGGGATGATATCGTTCGTTTTTCGGGCGCAAAAACATGTGGGTAACAGCGCCGCCGATGATCGATCCGATGATGCCAAGCACGATCGTCCAGAACATCGTTATGTGCACATGCATGACCGATTTCGCGATAACCCCCGAGATTAGCCCAATGAGAATATACCAGATTAAGTGGAACATACTTTTCCCTCCATCGTGTGCCTTCAGAACGTCGTCGAGTGTAACGCGAGGTTTGGCAATTAACCCGACTTTCCTATGGCATTGATCGACTTTCCAAAATCGCAACTCAAAAATCGGCCATCGAGATTCAATCTCTTCGCTTCAGGCTCCAACAGCGCATCCTCACAATGTTCCTGCCATTCCGGCAATTTTAGCGCGCTCATTTCTCCTCATTTCCGGTGAAAGAAGATGATCCAACGTTTCTCGCCGCCATCCTATCCAACGTCACCCTGGCCGTCTGTGCTGTTCGGGTCACTTATGGGAATTGGCCCAATTGGATGTCATATGATTTGCTCGGCAGTCTACCGCTCAAGTCCTGATAAACGCCGTCATCGGTAACTACCTTTCGCGTGCCAAACTCAAAGGTTAAGGAACTGCTTGTTCTGACATCTCTCCGATCCCGCGTTATATTCGGATCACTCGACATTCCTGTCGACATCGGCGTTCCTGCCGAGAAGGAGGTGATCCAGTGAGGTACGGTTTACGTTGACGCAGTAGAGGAGGCGCTTGTGAGTGTTACCGAGCGCCTCTCTCCTTTTTTCCCGCCTGCGACAAGCAGTTGATTTTGAACGGAGGGCGCCTATGCAAAGGTACTTCGGTGCGCTAACAATTGTACTGCTGCTTGGAATGGTATGGGTTCGGGTCTTGCTGATGAGGAGAAAAGGGATAAAAGCGATGAATTTCGGCGGAATAGACAAAAAGGATTTCCTGATCCCGCCTTTTGCCCTTTTTTATTTTTATATCGTGTTTGCCGCTGCATTTAATTTCCCAACCCTAAGCAGGCAAGAACTCTTTCACTCCGGAATAGTTTCCTGGTTCGGAGCGCTTCTTTGCCTAGCGGGATTGTTCCTATTATTCCTGAGTCTTGTTTCATTTGGGAAGAGTTTCCGTGTTGGCATTGACCAAGACCACCCGGACAAACTTGTAACGACCGGCATTTTTGCTTTTAGCCGTAATCCCATTTATGTGGCATTTGGGTTTGTCTTGGTGGGGCAATTCTTAGTGTTCTCAAATTGGATTCTTTTGGTCTATATGGTTGCCGCCACATGGCTGTTCCACCGTCAGGTATCGCGTGAAGAAAAATACCTGAGAAACCATTACGGCCAGCAATATTTGGAGTACTGCGATCGAGTGAGACGGTATCTTTAGCTAGGAGTCCATGTTCAGACGATGGAGAATCGTCGCACTCTTGCTCATTTGCTGTCTCACGTGCTCCCTTTTTTACCTGTTCCTCATGGGAAGGCTTCTGGATGTTGTCGTGTGCGTCGTGGAAGCCGTCGGCAGACTTGGAAGGAAGTAAGAAATCAGAGGCGTCAGCACAAATCACTCTTTGCGATACCTTTAACCGACTAATTGCCTCATAAACGCCGTAACCGGAGGTGTAAAGTCAGACTTGAATGATGCTACTGGCGCATTCCCTGGATGGTTCCACCCGCCGGTGATTCAACTGCCTCTTGGCCCCCAACAGCAGATTGTTTCAGCGCCGCCAATTTCTTCATCGCATCAAGTCGGTTCTGATCCAAAACCTGCGCATATCGGGGAACGATCTGTGTCGATGAATGTCCCAGCATCTGGGCAATCGTGAGCGGCGACACTCCCGCGCTCGTCAACCGCGAGGCAAACGTGTGACGCAGATAATAGATCGGGAAAAACGGCAGCCCGGCCTTCTTCAATGCGTTCGCCCAAGCCTTCCGGCCACCTCTTTGTAAAGGATGCCTACGGTTTGCGAAGCGAGGGAACGTCCACTCGGAGAATTCTGGTCCGATCAAATTTCGCCATCGCAGTAGCTCTGCTTTGCACTGGGCGGAAATTGGCACAGCCCGGATCCCTGCATTCGATTTGCTGCGGCCTACCTGTAGCACATCGTTCAAGAAGTCTATGTCCTTCCACTGAAGCTTGAGCATTTCACCCGTTCGCATTCCGGTTTCCACGCCAAGGACAACGAGTACCCGCAGTCGCGGCGAAGCCACTGCCAAAAGTTTTTCCTGCTCCGCCCAACTGAGGATGTGGGGTTTTCGTCGGTCCCTGCTTTCATTGACGAAGAATTTCGTCCGGTCGAAAGGACTTCGAGCCAGACAACGCTCCCGCTCAGCTTGCTTCAAGATTTGAGCCAGAAATCGAAGATCCCGGTTGATCGTCGATCCTTTCACTCCTTCTTCCCGCCGCTGCTGCTTGAACTGCTCTATGCGGGCAGTTGAGAGATGATCCAGTTGTGCGCCTTCTCCGAAGAACGATACGAGATTCTCTTTCGATGATTCATACCGTTTGCGCGTATTCGGATGGTCGACCGTTTTAAGATATTTCTCGGACCAGGCCATGAGCTTCGGCGCTTTCTTGAGTAGGTCGAACCGGCCCTGAGCTATTTCAGCCTTCCAGGCATCGTAAATTTTCTGCGCGGCTTTTTTGTTGGTTACGCCGGTGGGCCGACAGACCTGGCGGCCATCGACCATAGCGTCCATCCACCACGGAGGACTGGCGATGAGCTTTCCATCGCGATTGCGCCATGTCCTCTGATACAGCCCCATCAACTGCTCCAGTATTCCTGTGTCTGCTCAATGGATAGGCGTAGGGGAGGACGGTTGACGGCCGCAAAAACGGCTGCAGACGGGTGATTAGAAAACCTCGTCAAAAACGCCTCCCAAAAAGCCAATAAAACATTGGCTTTTCTTATCCACCGGTCCCACGGTTTGACAAATTAGAAACCTTTAAATTGCTAAGCCTTTGATTTGCATAGATGAAATGCCGTCCAGACCGAAATTCCATACCTCTGAGCAAGTGCTTTGAAACTCTCTCCACTCTTTCTTCTGTCTCTTCTGAGCTGCTGAACCTCCGTAGCGCTGATTTCTCGCAACGGCGGCCTGCCCAATTTCACTCCATGGGCCGTTGCATTTCGAAGACCAGCCTTAACTCGCTCGCCAATCAAAGACCGTTCGAGTTCGGCGACGCTGCCAAGAATTGTAAAAACCATTTTTCCGGTGGGAGTGCCCGTATCAATCTGTTCTCTAAGAGAAATGAATGACACCCCCAACTGGGAAAATGTCTCGAGTGCCCTCAGAAGATGGGATGTGGACCTCGCAAATCTTGAGAAGTCCCAGACCGCTACCACATCGCATCGGCGTCGATGTGCGTCAGCCATAAGCTTATTGAGTTGGGGTCGCGAGTCGGTCCCGCCGGAGATTCTGTCCACGTACTCTCCGGTGATTTTCCAGCCCCGGTTGCGACAGTACGCTTGCAGTTCTTTGATCTGCATTTGTGGATTCTGCCCATTCCCCGATACACGCGCATAAATCGCGGCTCTCGTTTGTTTCATTAAATCCTCCCCCTTAAATTGTCTGAGTACTGCTTAGTAATTATAAGTAACTAAGGAGTAAGAGCCAAGCCTGTACATGGATTGCGCTGATTCGTCCAAAAGCCGTCGGGATTCGCCTACATTTGACGCATTTCCCACCTCCATCCCCTTCCTACCCATTGCGTGCGGCACGTGGGTACCAGGACGTACTTATTCGCGGACATCTGCCTAACTCTGCCCAACTGTTGAAATCGCCCTTTCGATTAGCGCTTCGGTTTTACGGGGGATTTCGTCCCGTCCTGGTTATCTGCGCCGAGGGATACGAACGCATTCGCGGTCACGCAAAAAGTCCGCGCGGCCAACTGTATTCAGTGTTTTTCCAAGACAGATCTCCATCTCACCGGCTCGGTCCGGTGCTTGAGACAGATCCCTTTTCCAGTTACAGGGTGAATGTATCCGACGTCTTCGCCGACAGCCCTCACTTTGTCGAATATGTTCCGTGTCGAAGGGAACCAATGACCCTCCCGGAACAACTTGCGAACCAACGAGCCAGTCGCGGCAAAATCGGTGAAGTTCCCGAGCAAACCTCCCCGCTGAGAAATCTCTTTCTCCTTCAAGGGCAGAAATCGCAACAGACACATCGTTTTCCAAGCTTGCAGGAATGCCGGAAGATGACGGGCGGCCCGCTCGTCCTTGCAGGTTTCTTCGACAATCAGGTCCGCCCAATCTGGCAATAGAGTTCCTCGTTGCGCCCGTTCTTCGATGAGATCCTGCAAGCGATGCCACTGCTTTTTCTGTTCGTCGTCCAGTGGATTCGCGTGACTGAAAAATGAATTACCTTTTTTCCCCGTTTCCTGCGGCGGTTTGTCCAACAACATCGTTAACCACCGGGACGAGTCGCGTCTCCAGTCTCGATGGTCGCTTGAAATACAGGCGAACGAGGCCTGTACGTCTTCTCGTTCCTCCACGACCCGTTTATCTTTCTTCACCGGCACCACGCGACTGATTTGGTTCTGTGCGATTTCGAATCGTGTGGAGTTTTCTTTACCCCAAGCGCCGTCCCCATCTGGGAGGTACACTACCTTCTGCGCGGGACTCTTCCTGAAACCACGCCAGACCTCGATCGAATCTGAGGGGAGTTCGACGAAACTTCCGGGTTGCAACAGCTTTGCGACGCGCCGCACGACGTAATTCGCGCCGCCATCCGTTTGCTGCTGGACGCAAAGCCTGAGTGGATTCTGAAAGAATCGCGAGGCCGCAACGAAGTAAATCCCCACGCCGAAACTCTCCTCGCCAGCCAGACCGACTCCCTGCATCGCTGTTCGAAAGTGAGTAAAAAAATCGGGCGGATGCAACATGTCGAATGCCGGGGTCGTTGCATGTCTCATGATTTACTCTTTTTCGTCGCAATCCACGCTTCTAAGTCGCTCCGCCGGAAGCGCAGGCATCGCTTGCTCAAATGAATACAGGGAACGCGGTGTTCTGAAACCATTCTGTAGAGTGAGCCGCTGGCCAGCCCCAGAAACTGGGCCGCCTCCGTTATATTCCAGAGCCTATCCGGGACGCTTTCCAACATCTGTTCCACCGGCGCTTCTTTTCGGATCGATCCAGTGACATGCTTCACATCCAGCAGGTGGTTTTCCATTATTTCCTCTGACTCAACCGCGCCGGTGCCGCCGGCCATTTCGTTAGCCAGTCCCGAAGCGCTTCTTCGAGGAGCTTATTCTCAAGGAGCGGAAGCATCGCGCGGCGGATGTTCGTCATCCGCGCGAATCTGTGAAGGACATTGCACTGTGCGTAAAGATCGTCCGAGTGATCGTCGAGCTTCTGCAATAAGTGAATCGTCCCCGTTGCGCTGAAGCCGTTATTGCGTAATCGCGCGATCACGCTCTGCTCGTCGAACTTTGCGAAGACAACATGATCGGGAAGCAGTTTTGTCAGGTGTTGAAAATCAAAAATGTCGCTGACTCCCAGTTTCTCCAGCAACCCAGCGAGCACTTGAATCTCAAGTCGCTGAGCGCGGACTTCCGGTTTATCGTAGCTATGAACAAATTTTTGCCTTCCTCGTCGCGATCCCCAGGAGTCGTACCCTCGTATTTCAGCGACCCTCCGGCGCCGCGATTTTCCGAAAAGTGCATGTTTGCGGATGAACGCGCCGTCTACACCTGAATCCGGACTGAAGTCCCAAGCGAGTTCGACAAGCCCTACCCTCACGTCAGGCAGGAGTTCGAGAACGGCGCACACATCTGCAAACCGAAGTCCCTGTTGGTCCTCGGCGATCATCATGATCTTGCAGCCCGCCAACCGGTGTGATTGTCTTTCCGATAGGACATTCAGCTCGCGAATGCTGGTCGTGCTGGCAAAACGAGTCACCCGCCCATACGGAAGAAAATCGTCTGGTTCACGGCGTTTCAGCCAGTGACCCTTCGTGCGCTCAAATTCCGGGAGCCGCAGAACCGCATCAGCAGGGAATCCCGAACTGTCGATTCCCAGTCGGTCGAGCCTTACCTCGCACGCCGGCTGGTCCGGTGCCGCTTGAATGACCCGCCGACCGACCGTCGGATCGAGCCGCCGACGTAGAGTTGCAACTGCCCACCGCGCTTTTTGTTCCTGTTTCATGTCCGATTCCTGCTATTCCTCACTTGGAACGCGTTCCGGGGACATGCTCAGGTCAGAGTGAACAACGAACCGTTCTGGAAATTCGTGTTCACTGTTCACTCTGACCTCATCCTGCACCGGCGTTACGGCGAGGAATTTCGCGATGGGACTCGGGTATGGTTCGATCGTTCGACGAATTTTGAGAACGTCATCCTTGGAAACTCCCAAGTCGCTGAGGCCGACCATCACGCCCGTAAACCCGCGAAATAGTTTCTTGTGCTCGCGACGGATTGCCGGGGTGTGCCGATCCACTCCGGCGAACTGCCGGTCACCGGCACGCTCCAGCCGCCGATAGCACGTGAAACAGAGTCCGTGCGCGGCCAATCCTCTGATTTCCCCGCAATTTGTGCAGCCGTCAGTTTTTCGCATGGTATTTATTCTCCCGATTCGCCGCTGACACTTCCGTGAAGTTTGCAACGGGATTTACCTGAATCTCTTTCAGCTTCCAAAGCGTCGCGGTACGTCTGCCATATCCGATTGTGCATTCCCGCGCTTCTCCACTCGCTCGCAGCAATCGAATGATTTGCCGATGTCGCAGCGTCCACTCGCCATGAAAATGCGGCGTGCCGCTGAGTTCGGTGGTTGTCATTCCTGCGGGATGGTCTGCGAGAATCGACAAGAGTTCACATGTTGCCCGAAATTGTGAATATTTGTTGAGTCGCATCACTCTCTCCGTTGCTGTCTTTCCCGCCGTGAGTTCGCTGCGTTCGAATGAATCGTTGACCAATTTCTTTTGAGACGCGTGAAATTCCACATTTGAGTTGGTCGGTGCTGCTGTCCGCACCCACAGACTACGCGACCGGATTCACTTAGGGTTGGAAGGAACGAATGGATTGGTGAGAGAAAAAAACGAAGGTTGTGTCCAGTTACCTCAATTTAGTCAAACGGTTCGCCATTCTCCGAATGGTCTCGCCGTTTCTTAGCCCTCGAACATCAGGCCTTGCACATACCAGTTCCGCCATCTGGCAAAGGAAAATGTCGGAGACGCCCCTTTTGGGGGTCTCACTGGTTTGTAGCCTCTGTTTCAACGTCAGATAGATATTGGCCTGAATCACGGTATCTTCACTTCGGACGTCGGAAGAAAGCTCCTTCGCCGGACGGCCTAAGAGCAGCTCACTCTTTGAGCCAGGGTATTCCGACGTGAGGATCGGTCGTCTTACCTTGAGGATTTCTCCCTCCATTTTTTCGTAAGATTCCGCCAAGTATCGTTCCAAGCCGTATTCCCGTGCAATTCTCTCGAGCGTACCGAGATCCCTCTGTACTCGCCGGAACATCCTTCTGTGTTCGCTTAGGAGAATTCCTTCAACCGACAGGTGCTTTTCCCTGAACTCGCTATCTTTCTGAAAAATGTCCTTGACCAATCGATGTTTCCATAGCGCGTGCAGCGTGTCCTCCTGCAAGATCAGGGGAAGTAAACCAGCACCCTCTAAGATTGCGTGAAATGTCTTCTTGCCGATTCCTTGCTCTAGGTCGGGCTGTGGGTAACGAAGCCTCGTCAACTTCGTTGTTAGTTCGTTCCTGAAAACAACTTCATTGAACGGCTCCGACGCTGTCTGTCGAGCGAGGAATCCGAGCCGGGATTCGGACTCGTCGTCCGTCCATTTGAGAAACCAATCAAGGAGATGCTGATCCGAGGGATTAGCGATTCGAAGGTCGCGAATACGACCAGGCGCATGTTCGCCGCGACTGTGGTTACGCCGAGAGTTTTTTGAATTGGTCTTACGGGGTTTAAATATATTTCGCATTTGCGGCTCCTCAACAGACAAAAATACGTCTGCGAGTCACCGCAAGCCTGGTTCTCGCGACTGCCCTTAGCTTGGCTCCGCTTGCGCCTTCGCCTGAAGGTGAGCCCTTGTAAAAAGCGTCTCGCCGAGTCCGAGATTTGTCAAGTAACTGGCTCGCACAAAATCTGTCCAAATTTGCTCCGTTTTTCGTTCATCCTTTCCTTCCTCCTTAATATCAGGAGCCCCGTGATTGTCCTTTCGCATTCCCGTTTATTCGTTCCTGAGAAATGCAACTAATCCTTTGTCGGTGTGCAATCCGGCCCCATCGCTCTTGTCCAGAGAATCACTTGCTGCTGTTTATTCGTTCTGCTGACACTGAGGTGTATTTGAAGCTGCACGAAAGAACATTGCCGTCGCCCAATACGAAAAACCATCCTCATCCCGCGTTCAGCCTTTTTTAAATTCTTAAAGACCTTTAAATTCACGTTCGAAACGGAAATTTGCGCCGATTTAAACGCGGATTGGCGGCTATTAGCGGGTTCAGGCGCGATTGCTCCGAGCAGCGCACGGGTAGGATATGGGTTTTCGCGGAAAACGGTTCTGCGCGATTTTCGCGGATTGCGATGGTAATAGTCTTCACTGCAATTGTGTGAGGTTCGCGACACTATTTTTCTCGATTATTCATGTTCTCTTCCTTACACACACACTTACACACGAATGGATTGCCTCCACTCACTATCACCCATCGGATTGGGTTATTCGTATTACATGTAGTTACGGGCGGTGAATACGAAAGTTCGTGCCGTGATTTGGAAGCTGTCGTTCCTTTAGGGGTGGGAGTGTGTATTCGTCCAGGGAGATTCCTCGTCCGAACCTCCGACATTCCGTCGGACGTGACGCTCCGATCACATCTGCCCCTCACCCTGAATCTGGCGGGACTTGACCGTTTTCGACAGGATTCCTGATTCCTCGCTCAACTCTGTGTCGCCTTGCATTTTTTGCGAGAACTGTGTCATTTGCGATGGCAATTCGCTTCTCAGGTGTCGACCACAGTTGTCTGGACACGAAGTTGTCGCATTTTGAGATAGGTGGTGATAAGCGGATTTATCGACATCTATCGGAGTTCGCCAGCCTGAGTATGAATTTCGAGCGGTTATCGCAGTTTTGCGTACTCGGACTTTGCAGCGATCAGGATAGGAATATCAGGGTCGGCGTCCTTCCAAAGAGTGAGGAAATCTTGATACGCCGCTCGGGCTTTCGAGCGAGCGGCGTCAGCGTCTGGACCTTGCGCCGATTGAGCTTCGAGAGAGTACGCGCGGGCCATGCCTAAGTGCGCCAGCGAGCCGATTGGCTCATTCACGACGAGGCCGGGGTGGTCGAGAATCTTCTGAAACTCAACCACTGCTTCGGTTCCTTGATGGGCGGCAAGATAGGTTTCGCCGCGCGCAAAAACTGGATAGAGAGAAAGAGTACTTCCCAATTCATACGCAGCAGCAGGCTTGAGAGCCTCGATGGCCTTTATGGGTTCATTGCGGGTGATAGCGACTAGCGCTTGAACAGTCGGCAAGTAGTTAAACTGGACGATAGTATCTTCCGGAAAGCGCTTGCCCAAATCATCGGCCAGCGATTGTGCCCGCGCCCCGTCTCCGATCAAAGCTAGAGCCAGCGCCGCTTCGTACTGCACTTCTCGGCCTTTCGAAATTCCGAGTGCCGATGCGACACGCCGCCGCGCTTCGGCTGCATTGCCAAAGTGGGCTTCTCGCAGGGCCGCGTCGACTCTGTAGCCCGCACCCGCTTCTTTCTCTTCGGCTCGCTCCGCTGAAGCCACTGCTCGGCGGGAAAACTCCTGGGCATCGGCGAGCCGACCGGAATAGGCGGCGGTATAGGATTCTTGGCCCAGCTGTACGTCTTCGACTCCTGGTTTCCCCATCGCCCAATCCGCCTGTAGCGCCATCCCCTCCGCATCGTTCTGCAAGAAAGCAAGATAGTAAAGAATGGTCCGGAGGGCGGGAGAATCGAAATTGTTCGCCTGTGCCTCATTGGCTGTGGCCCGAGCTTCCTCCAAGCGATTCAGGTTGAGATAGCCCCCGACCAGGTTGCCATAGTTTAGCGCGCTCGCGCTGAGGCGGAGGGCCTCGCGTTCTTCCACAAGCGCTTTGTCATAGCGTCCCAGACTAGTAAAGATATTACCCAAGCCGGCCGGCGCAACATAATCTCGCGGATATGTCTGGCGCCAGAGTTCATAAACCTGGCGCGCCTTTTCCAGGTCCCCGGTTCCTAATTCATAGTAGAAGGTCTCGACGAAGAACTTCTCTCGCTCACTCACTCGCTCCCGCAGCTCGTAGGCGTTTCGAGCGTTCTCCGCCGCCAGGTCGCTCTCGCCGAGATTGGAATAGCTCGCGCCGAGCGCAGCATAGGCCATCACGAAATTTGGGTCCAGGCGGATGGCCCTCTGGAACATAGGCACGGCGGCGGCGGAATCGGCTTTCCCGATCAGAGTTTCCATTCCCATGCTGTACGCTTGGAGAGCTTCAAGTGAAGGTGTGGTGGCCTGCTCGATGGGGGTATCGATTTTCTGCACAGTAGTGAGCGATTCACCCAACTTCCCGCGCAGTTTGGCGGCCACCTCACCGAGCGCTGTTAGAACTCGCTCCTTGGCGTCCGCTGTTGCCTGTTCCTGGGCTAGGGAATCGCCGGTCCGACAGTTCACGGCTTTAAGGCCAATCACAAATTGGCTACCAAGGTTCGCAATCGAACCGTCGACAACTGCGGCGCTCTGGATCCGTTGGCAAATTTCCCGGGCAATAGGCGGTGTCAGTCGCGCGTCAGGCGGCTGCCCCATGAAGCGGAGAGTCTGCACCAGTTTGTCGTCCGGAACAATATTCAGAAATGGCGACTGCGCAAGCTGAACGGCGAGGCCTTGCCGCAGCGTGCCGTCAAACACCGTGTCGCCCGTTGTGTTGGTGAAATCAGCTAGGACGATGGTGTCCTTGTCGGTGAGTTTCGGCGTGCGGTGACGGTAGACGTAAATTCCTGCGACGAGAACCACGAGCGCGATTGCGGCGGGGAGGAGAATTTTCCATTGGCTGGCTGAGCGGGGAGCTATTTGCGTTTTTCTCGTCGCGGGGAGCTTTGCGGAATCGGAATCGCGTTTCAGGCGGTGGAGATCGGCGCCAATTTCAGAGGCGTGCTGATAGCGAAGCTTGCGATCTTTCTCGAGCGCTTTTGTGACGATTCGGTCGAGTTCGGGCGGTGCTGCTGGGTTCGCTTGCTCGAGTGGGGCGGGAGGGCGATTGAGAATCGCGTCGTGAATTACGGCGGCGGTGTTGCCGGTGAAGGCGATGCGGCCGGTGGCCATTTCGTAGAGGACGGCGCCGAAGGAGAACAGGTCCGAGCGCGCATCGAGCGCTTCGCCGCGCGCTTGTTCCGGAGACATGTAGGCGATCGTGCCCATGGCGGTGCCGGGGCTGGTGAGCAAGGCTTCGGTCGGTTCGGTGGGGAGCGCGGAGGCGCTTAGATTCGCATCGTCGGAGGAAAGTTTGGCGAGGCCGAAATCGAGGATTTTGGCGTGGCCGCGATCGGTGACGAAAATGTTAGCCGGCTTGATGTCGCGATGAATGATTCCTTTAGCGTGGGCGGCGTCGAGAGCATCGGCGATTTCAGCGGCGAGTTCGAGGAGTTGCTCGAGAGGGATGGGCTTGCCGTCGATGCGATGCTTCAGAGTGCGGCCGTCGAGAAATTCCATGGCGATGAATTGGCGGCCATCTTGTTCGCCGATGTCGTGGACGGTACAGATGTTCGGATGATTCAGCGCAGAAGCGGCCTGCGCTTCGCGCTCGAAGCGGCTGAGGGATTGCGGGTCTTTAGAAATCTCATCAGGCAGAAACTTCAAGGCGACAAAGCGGTGCAGCTTTACGTCCTCGGCCTTGTAGACGACGCCCATCCCACCGCCGCCGAGCTTCTCTTCGATGCGATAGTGCGCAATAGTTTGGCCGATCAGCGAGTCGGTGGCTGGCACGGT
>Ga0206925_1090_pt1 | contig 18570 bp, 9 predicted proteins | sample Alteio_BWOrgHeat_62_FD_152944 | JGI IMG/M metagenome (GOLD analysis project Ga0206925, IMG submission 152944) | Enriched cells from forest soil in Barre Woods Harvard Forest LTER site, Petersham, Massachusetts, United States -... | ecosystem: Environmental > Terrestrial > Soil > Temperate forest > O...
TCTCTGGCGTTACCGGAATTACCTTTCCGCCGTTCGCTTGCTGTGGTGTGCCGGAGGTAACGTGGAGTCCGGGCCTGCTTACTTCGTGCGAGATCTCTATTGACGGTCAGTTACTCTCCATTGCGCCCGCAAACCGCGTAAAATATCGCTGGTTTCCGCAGCGAGTTGATCGCGAGCAGAAATGCCGTGGTTTGCGTATCCGTACACGCACGTTTATGCCGGTAAAGCAGCGTGCCGCGGCCGAGCATATCGAGATCGCAAATACCACATCGACTACACAGCGCTTTTTGATTTCGTTCGATCTGCGCGCTGCAGTGACAAAGAAGACGACGCCTTGGATGGCAGGCTGTCCTGGAGAGGGTGGCAACGCGCAACACTGGGACGCTGAAAACAGTCGTATTACATTTACCGCGCAGCATTCGCAGGCAGTATCGGCGCAGGGCCTTCACCCGCGCGCGGATGCGCTTATCGGTGGCCACATACTGCAATACAAGCTGCAGCTGCGACCGGGAGAATCGCGCGTCTTCCAATATGTGAATGCCATTGCGGACACAGCGGACGAAGCGAATCGCGTGCATGATCGCCTGCAAGGCACTTTTGCTGAAGTCGAGCGAGCGAATGAGCAGTTCTATGCAGACATGCTGCGCGCGCTCTTTACGCCAGAGAATAGCTTCTTCTCCGGCCATCTGCCTACGCTGCATACCGACGATGAAGCGCTATGGAGTCTTTACTTCAACGGCATCAAAAATCTCATCAGCGCGCGGCGGCACTCGCCGGATTCAAAGTATGGGCCCACGTACCTTACGCTTGGCGGACACACGTTGCCGACGCTTTCTTTCCCCTGGGACACATCGCTCACAGGATTGGGACTTGCGCTGCTTGATCCTGCACAACTGCGCAACATGGTAGAGGTCTGGCTTGGGCAGGATATGCATCAGCATCTTGCAACGGATTATGTAAGCGGAACCGGCGTCGGGTCATGGTATGCCGTGAACGATACAGCGATCATCCGTTGCGCACGAGATTACCTGCGCATCAGCGGTGATTTCAAATGGCTGGATCAGAAGATTAGTGGAAAGAGTGTGCTTACGCATCTGGCAGACCACGCGCTCTATTGGGAGACACTGCGGCACACGGATCGTGGCCTGGCAGATTATGGAAATATCGAAAATCTGCTCGAGGTAGTGAGCACGTACGTGCACGAAGTTGCAGGCATGAACGCGGGCAATGTTGCGAGTATGCGTTTCGTCGCTGACTTGTTCGAGCGGAAAGGCGATGGTGCACGTGCGCGGGAGTTGCGAGGAAAGAGCGTAGACCTGGCGCAACGCATCAACCGTCTGCTCTACGTTGAGGGCAAAGGCTGGTGGCGTGCAGGACAGCCTGATGGCACATTTAACGAAGTGCGCCATTGCTACGACTTCCTTGCAGTTGCGGAGAGTATGCTGCCCGATCTCAGTGCACAGCAGAAGCAGGAGATGTCGCACTTCTTCTGGACTGAACTTCGCACCCAGAAATGGATGCGTGCGCTTTCTGCAGGGGATCCGGACGTGACATGGAATATTCGCCCGGATCATAGTGCCATTGGTGCGTATGCTTCGTGGCCGCCGATGTCCGCGAAGGCTCTGTATCGCTTGGGTATGCCCGCAGAGCAGATTGCGGCATGGCTGCGCCAGGTGACAAAGGCCGGCAATCAGGGACCTATCGGTCAGGCGCACTTTGTAGAGGATGTGTGGCCACCGATGAAGGGTGGTGCATTCAAATGCCCCAACGATCCACCTTACATTAACGAGTGGTGCTGTATCGCGGGCGGTGCATTCACTGATTTGGTGCTGGATACGATCTTCGGTGTTGATGCGCAGCTTGATGGCCTTCATGTGGACTCCCATCTTTCACAATTCGATTCAAAGGCAGAGTTGCGAGGCCTCAGTCATCAGGGAAAACAGTACGTGATCAACAGCCAGGGCGCACAACAGATGTAGTGATGCGTTTGGGGCGCGAACTGGAATAGTTATTGGACAGACCTTCTGTGCATGCTGGATGACGTATTAGTAGGTAAGAGTCTTCGCATGCAGTATGCTGCTATGACAGATCAGTACATATGCAACTCGCTACAAAGGAGTGTTACCGGGTGCCTAAGCTCAAAAGCAGGGTTTTGAAGGATAAGCCGGAGACTGAAGCTCAGGGCAAACAGGAGGTTCGCTATCAGACCATACTGAATACTCTTCATCAGGCGGGTGCGGTTTCTGTCGATGCTCTGAGTGAGCAATTGAAGGTGACGGTTGTTACAATCCGCCGTGACCTCGATGCACTGGAGCGCAAAGGATTGTTACATCGCACGCATGGCGGTGCAGTGCCGATCCAGCCATTGTTTTTTGAGCCGTTTCGCCATGATCGCTCGTTTGTAAGGCAGGTAGAGCGTCAGGCTGACGAGAAGCGCAGGATTGGTTATGCCGCTGCGGCTCTCATCCAGCCCGATGAGACGATCGCGGTCACACCGGGTACGACGGCAGCTGCCGTCGTCCGCGCGCTGCCGTTGAACTACAACCTGACCGTTGTGACCAGTACCGCGAATGTTGTTATGGAGCTTTCGAAGCGAAAAGATATCAAAGTGTTTGTCACGGGTGGCACATTGCACGGCGAATGGTTTTCGCTGGTTGGGCCGCATGCAATCCGCAGCCTGGAAAACATATTGATTCATACTTTGTTCATTGGAGCGGACGGCCTCGATCCTGATTGGGGCGCGACATCTTTCGATCAGGATGAAGGTGAGTTGGCGCTTACGATGGTCGAACATGCCCGCCGTCATATTGCGGTGGTAGACCACACTAAGCTCGGCAAGGTTGCAAACTGGCGCATCTGCCAATCACGCACCCTCCACACAATTGTCACCGATACGAATGCGACAGATGCGATGATCGCGCCATTTCGCGATATGGGCATACAGATCATTCGCGCATAATTCGCTGGATTGGATTCTCTGATAGAGGTAGCCAGCTGATGCGGTTTTTGATCCGGTGACGCAATAGCGTAAACGAGAAGTCCTACAGTCAGCAGGGCTTTTTTCTATGTATTTTGAGTAGCAAATCGGCCTATACGCTAGCTGGATTTAGAAGAACCATATATTGAGCAGGAGTACAGCCACACCTACCGTGGCAGCAAGTACCCATGGCCTCTGTATGAGCGGAATCGAAGTATCCTGCACACGCGGCGTAAGCGAGTAAACCAGACCGCTCAGGGACGCTTCTTCCGGAGCCTTTGTTGTCAAACTCACGCATACAGTGACAACGGTGCACACGGTAAAGGCAGCAATAGCCGTCCAGAATGCCTGCGCCAGGTCGCTGCGATAAACGATATGAACCCCGAAAAATCCTCCATGCATTCCTGCGGCCGCTCCCTGGGGAAGACTGATGCCGTGATGCACCATCGCCGCGGAGATTCCTGCAAGCAACCCGGTAAATGCACCATGGCCTGTAGTCCGTTTCCAGAACATGCCGAGTGCAAAAGTTGCGAAGAGTGGCGCATTCACAAAAGCAAAAACCAGCTGCAGCAGATCCATGATGTTGTTGAAGGAGGCTGCGAGATAAGCGGCTCCTACTGAGAGCGCTATTCCAAATATCGTTGCGAGCCGGCCAACAAGAACATAGTGGCTGTCTGGCGCATTCGGCCGGATGTAGGCCTGGTAGATATCGTAGGTCCACACCGTGTTGAATGCGGTCACATTACCCGCCATGCCTGACATGAACGATGCAAGCAGTGCCGTCAATCCCAGCCCAAGCATGCCGGCAGGGAAAAAATGTACAAGCATCATCGGCGTCGCCAGATCGTAATCCTGCACAATATTGCCGCGGCCATCGTGCAGAACCTCGCCGGAGACCGACAGCTTTGCCGGAATCATCGGTGTTGCAACTGCTGCGCTGGAATAGACGGCGGACGTTGTATGCAGCGGCACATTTACGGCTACTGCCGCGACCATGCCGGGAAGAATGACGATCAGCGGAAAGAGCATCTTCGGCACGGCTGCCACTAATGGCACCATTCTCGCCGATGCCTGCGACTTCGCCGACATGGCTCGCTGTACGACAAGAAAATCCGTGCACCAGTATCCAAACGACAGCACAAACCCCAGGCCCATCGCCAGACCAAACCACTCCACCCCGATGGGGTTTTGCGCGGCGGATGCCGTATACTTCCACGCATGCGTATACGCGCCCGGAGCATAGCCATGCTCCGTGGCAAGCGTTGCAAGGCGAGCCTGCAACCCGTTCCAACCGCCTACGGAACGAAGTCCGATCCAGGAGAGCGGAGCAAGGCCAAAGACGATCAGAAAAAACTGCAACACTTCGTTATAGATTGCGCTCGTCAATCCGCCCAGGAAAACATAGCTCAACACGATCAGTGCGGAGACCGTAATGCTGAGAGCGAAGTTCCAGCCGAGCAAAAGATAGAAGAGCTTTCCCATGGCATACATGGAGACGCCGGAGGAAAAGACAGTCATCACCGCAAAGGTGAAGGCGTTCAATGCGCGCGTTTTTTCATCGAAGCGAAGCCGCAGATACTCCGGGACACTTCGTGCACGCGAGCCGTAATAGAACGGCATCATGAGAAGGCCGACAAAGACCATCGCAGGCACGGCCAGCCAGTAGAAGTGACAGGTTGCCAAGCCATACTTCGCGCCCGAAGCCCCCATGCCGATCACTTCCTGCGCGCCCAGGTTCGCTGAGATGAAGGCGAGGCCTGCCACCCATGTCGGAATAGAACGGCCTGCAAGAAAATAATCCGTGCTGTTGGTTACCCGTCGTTTCAGCGCATACCCAATGCCGAGCGTGAAGGCGAAGTAGACGGCCATCACAAGATAGTCGATCAGTTGCAGATGCACCATGCCGGCCAATTAATCTCCTTAGTCCTGCTCTGCGCCTGTACCGGTAAGCTGAAAGGCCGTTCCACCGCAGGGAACAAGTTGCCCGCCGTCGACGACGACTGCCGATCCCGTCATATACGAGGCCATATCGCTAAGCAGAAAAAGGATCACGTTGGCTACCTCCTCTGGATTTCCCATGCGGCCGAGAAGTGCGAGCTTGTGACATGCATCTAGCACTTTCTCTGGATTCGCATCCAGACTTGCCGACCACCGTATGCTGGGTGTGTCGATCGCGCCTGGCAGAACACAGTTGGCGCGAATGCCCGCAGAGGCGAAGTCGACAGCGATGGAGCGCATCAGCCCCAGCAGGGCGTGCTTGCCGGTGACATATGCAGCTGAGTTTCGATGTGCCACATACGACTGCGTCGAGCCGATCAGCACGATGGAGCCACGTCCGCGTGACTTCATCCCCGGTAGCAGAGCGCGTGTCAGGTAGAACGCGCTGTCGAGATCGACGGCAAGCGTCTGTCTCCACGCTTCGTCATCCGTGCTCATAGCTGTTCCGTAGCTCTGTACACCGGCGCAATGCGCCAGCAGATCCACCGCTGCGAAGCGTTCAGGGATCTGCCCGATGCACTTCGCAACTGCGGCCGCGTCGGAGACATCTGTCTCCAAAAAGACGGACGACCCCTTATGCAGGGTCTCGATCTCGTCCGCAACTTCCTTGCCCAGCTTTGCATTACGGTCCATCAGCACAACATGTGCATTCCGATTCGCAAGACTGATAGCTGTGGCCCGTCCGATCCCGCTCGCTGCTCCCGTAACCAACGCAATTTTTCCGCTGAAATTCATGGAACTCCCCTGGGGTTACAGTACGCCGGTATGGGTAAAGACGTCGTGCGCACGCGCACCGTTCTGAAGCATGGTTCTGGCGGTATTTTCCTTCATGGCTTGCTCCAGCGCCTGTGTCACCACAGCGACTTCGAGCTCGCGCGGCAGAACCACCACGCCGTCGACATCGCCGATAAGAATGTCACCCGGATTCACGGTCACGCCTTCGATCACCAGCGGCACACGATAATCCACCACCTGGCCTCGTCCGCGCTGATCCTGCCCATAGCTTCCGTAGCAGAAGGTAGGGAAGTCCATGCTCACAATAGCGCGAACATCACGCGCGTAACCAGCCATCACCGCACCGACGGCGCCGCGAGCCCGTGCCGCCGTGGACATCAACTCGCCCCACAGCGCATAGCTCGGCGGACAACCGGCGGCGATATACACTTCATTCTCCTTGAGATCGTCCAGCGCTTCCAGCATCTTGCCAAAGGGCGGATCCGGCAGCTCATCGACGTCATGCTCCAGTACCGTCATGGCGCGTCCTACAACGATCATGTGAGGTGCAAGTGGACGGCAGTTCGCTGGCAGGAACTGGTGGTGCCTGTCGTGCAGGTCCAATACATCGCCGATGATCGAAGAGAAAAGATGCTTTCTCATCAGCGCAAAGAGTTCAGTATCGTTCTTCCATTCCATCGTGTCTCTCCAATGCTCGTATCTAAACGTAGAATCCTGGGCGGCGTACGGTAACGCCGGGATGCTTCTCCAGCTCTTCTTCTACGAGGTCAAATCCCAGCCCTGGTTCATCGCTCAGATGAAAGAAGCCATTCTCAACCGGCAGAGGCTTATCCAGGCAGGTATCGCGCCAGGGAACATCTGTCGCCATAAACTCCTGGTAGAAAAAGTTCGGGATCGAAGCCATCACATGCGCGGCTGCAATCGTGGAGATCGGGCCATTCGGATTATGCGGTGCTACGGGAACGTTGAAGGCCTCGCACATGGTGGCAATGCGCTTCATCTCGCCGATGCCGCCGCAGCGTGTGATATCCGGCATCAGAATGTCAGCTGCCTGCGCTTCGAGAATCGGCCGTGCCTGGAAGCGGGAATGCAGCCGCTCGCCGACGCATACCGGAAGAGAGATGCGGCGCTTGATCGCAGCGATCTCTTGCGGAAACTCCGGACCTGCAGGCTCTTCGTACCACATGCAATTAATACCGGCGCGTTCGATGCGATGCGCCATCTCTACGGCCGTAGGACCGTTTAGCATGGCATGCGTCTCCACTGCGATAGGGAAGTCATCGCCCACAGCCTGCTGCACGGCTACGAGGCGCTCAATCGCAAGCTGCTTGCCGGACTCAGTGAGGCCGAGGTTGTCCTGAAGATCTTCGCCGTACCAGTAGTTCACATGTGCGAATGGATCCATCTTGCACGCGCGGAAACCACGTTCCTTGATCTTGAGCGCCTGCTCCGCATAATCGGCAGGAGTGCCGGTGCCCTTCAGGAACCAGTAGTTGGCATAGAGCTTGATCTTCTTGCGATACGCTCCGCCGAGCAGATCATAAACAGGCATGCCTGCGCGCTTCCCGGCGATGTCCCACAGGGCAATATCGATGGCGCTGATGCCGCTGAGTGCTGGCCCACCCTGGCCAAGCCAGTTGAAGTCGCGGTAGAGCTTTGTCCAGATGTAATCGATGCGGGAAGGGTCTTCGCCGATCAGGGTCTCGCCCATGTGCCGACAGGCTTCCAGGATGAGTGGGCTGCCAGGCCAGTTCGTGCCCTCGCCGATGCCGGTCAATCCGCTGTCCGTGTAGATCTTTATAAAGACCCAGTTGTACTTGATGCCTTCGACCAGCCAGGTCTTTACCGCGGTAATCTTCACATTCCCTCCATAGGCATAAGATCGATCCTCATAGGAGCTTATGCGGGCTCCAGTACTAATTCGTTAGCCAATTACGTGAGCATGTATTACCAAAAAAAAATATTGGTAATGCCACAAGCGCAACCGTACAATGGTGAAAAGCTGTTGTCAAGAAAGCAGCTTTTAATCTGCTTCAAGCGTTTATCTGCAATTTAAGGTAGATAAAGCTGGATTCAGCCCGGGCAAAGCATCTGACAACCAGAAAAAAAACAATCGCGGTCGAGACCCCATCCCTTATCTCTCCCTGGGAGAGCCTCCGGAAACTGATCATTCAGGATGGCTGCCAATCGGGCGACAGACTCCCCTCCGAGCGCGAGCTTGCGCAGCGGCTGGGCGTTGGACGGCCAACGGTGCGTGAAGCGATCAAGGCACTGAGCAGCCTCGGCATTCTGGAGAGCCGGCCCGGCGCGGGCACATTCGTAAAGTCCGTCTCGACAATGTCCCTGACCTGGCCCGAGGCCAAGGACGTCAATCTCAGCTTTGACATGCTGCAGCTCCTCGAAATACGCAAGATGATCGAGCCGCAGGCTGCCGCTCTCTGCGCCACCCGGGGCTCTTTGCACCAGATCAGTGAGCTGGAGAGGCACCTGATCGCGCAGGAATCGGATCCTCATAACCGCGAGCTCGTTGCGAAGACCGACTACCTCTTCCACGACGTCATCATCCGCTCGTCCGGAAACTCCATCCTGAACGATATCGTGGACTTTCTCTCTCCCCTGCTGGTCCATAGCAGGCAGATCACGGCAACCACCGCTCCCGATTTCAATAAAATGGTGCACGAGCATCGTGCCATCTTTGAATCGATCCGGCGCGGCCAGCCTGACCTTGCGAGCCATGCCATGTCGGAACATCTGCGCACCGTTGGTCTCGATCTCATCATGACGAATACCACCGAAGCGTTGACGACCGCGGCAAAGTAAGGTGAAGGTGTGTTCCCGATTCTTAGGGAGAATTCTTGGGCTTTCATGTTTATTTCGTAATCTCTTGACAGTCCCGGTTGGCACTCCTATCCTCTCTTTGGTAATACCAAAATTTTATAATTGGTAATAACTGGCAGGAATATGTTTGTTCGAAGGGAATACGATGGCGAATGCAACACGGCGTGATTTCGTAAAAAGCTTCGCCTCAGCAGCGATGTTGCCCACCCTCTCTGCGGGCACGTCGGCAACAGCGGAATCTGCAGCCCCCAGGTCCAAGCCGAATATCGTACTGTATGTCTCCGACCAGATGCGCTGGGACTTCGTCGGCGGCTACGGTCTGAATCCCTCCGTCAAGACGCCGAACCTCGACAAGCTCATGCAGCGCGGCGTCGCCTTTACCGGCGCAGTCTCCAACCAGCCGCTCTGCTCGCCCGCGCGCGCGTGCATGATGACCGGCTGCTATGCTTCGCAGGCTGGCATGTGGAAGCTCCCTCCCGGCACGGAGTTGAAGAAGGACATGCCGACGCTCGCGACCGAGCTTCGTGCCCATGGCTACAGCGCCAATCTCGTCGGCAAATGGCATCTCGCGCCCATCAGCAAAGAGCACTACGATCGCGATCAGGGATATGTGAAGCCTGAGGACCGCGGCGGCTTTCTCGATCTCTGGGAGGCGGCAAACGTTCCCGAGCTCACCTCGCATCCATATGAAGGCACCTACTGGGATGGCCAGGGCAATCCCATGCAGTTCAAAGACCAGTATCGCGTGGACTACATCACCGATCGCGCCGTCCGCTTTCTCAAGCAGCCGCAGGAGAAGCCGTTCCTGCTCTTCATCTCGCAGGTGGAGCCCCATCATCAGAACGATATGAACCACGTCGTCGGTCCTAAGGGCTACGCCGAACGCTACAGGAACGCCTTCGTCCCGCCGGATCTTGCACCCATCCCCGGCGACTGGGGCGAAGAGTTGCCCGACTACTACGGCTGCATCGAACGGATCGATGAGTCTGTCGGCACGATCCTGCAGACGCTGAAAGAGCAGAATCTTCTCGACAACACCATCTTCCTCTTCGTTAGTGATCACGGTTGCCAGTTCAAAACCCGCAACCGCGAGTACAAACGCAGCCCGCAGGATAGCTCCATTCGCGTGCCCTTCCTCGTGCAGGGTCCCGGCTTCGATCACGCGCTGCAGATCGCGAACATCACCAGCCTGATCGATCTCACGCCGACGCTCCTCGAGGCCGCCGGCGTTCCGGTTCCCAGCTCGATGGCAGGTAAGAGCCTCGTCCCTCTGATGACGGATCCGGAAGCAAGAAAGAGCTGGAAAGATACGGCTCTCATCCAGATCAGCGAATCCATGGTGGCGCGTGCCATCCGCACGAAGGAGTGGACCTACTGCGTCGCGGACCCAACGCTGAAGCCCTTTGAGGTCTCGCACAGCATGCATTACACGGAGTATCAGATGTACGACAACTACCGTGACCCGGCACAGCTTGTGAATCTCGCCGGCAGAAAGCAGTACGAAAAGATCGCCGAAACGCTTCGCGCCGAGCTGCTGAAGATGATCGTCGCCTCCGGTGAGCCCGAGCCGATCATCTCGCCCGCCCCTCTGTATCCGTAAGACTTCGATCCTGTCATGAGGACTCTATGAACCGTCGTACCTTTGTTGGAGCACTGGCCGCTACCGTGGCCGCAAACAAGTTACGCCTGTCCGCGCAGGCAGGCGACCATGCGCCGTCAACAGGGAACAAGGCCGGCGATCAGCGCAAGGCTCCATCCGATCTCGTCCCGATCGCCGCAGCTATAGACGGGATCTCAGCTCCAGTCATAAACCTCGCCGGAGCATGGTCTTTCACTACAGCTCCGGGAAAAGAGTTCTGGAAGTCTGACGCCGATCTCTCCGCATGGAGCAAGGTGAATGTTCCCGGCGAATTTGTTCTGCAGGGCTTCAATATCAAGGAAGACATTGAATACCCATGCAGAACCAAAGTAAAGATCCCGAAGGATTTCTCCGGCCAGCGTATCTATCTGCGCTTCGACGGTATCTACGGGTACGCCCGCATCTGGATCAACGGCAGCTACGTGCGCGACCACTTCGGCGGCTTCACCTCGTGGGACTGCGAGATCACCCAATATGTGAAACCCGGCGAATCGGCTGATCTCGTCGTGGGTATCACCGATCGCCGCGACGACATCTCGCAGGGAAGTTATTACGCACAGCACTCCATCGCCGGGATTCTGCGTGACGTTCGTCTCTTCGCCGTGCCCGCGAGCGGCCTTGCAGCGCTCTCCACCGTCCCGCGCCTCAGTGAAGATTTCGCTATTGGATATATCGACATCACTGCCACTCTCGCATCGCCGGAGTACAAATCTGCGCAGCTGGAGCTGGGATTAACGGACCCCGCGGGTGCCAAAGTTTCTGTAACTCCATCCTCACTGGATATGAGCTCGCTGCAATCCGGCCAGCCCGTCGCCGTACGCATCAATGCACCGCGGCTCTGGGATGCAGAGCATCCGCATCTCTATGAATTGACCGTAGCTGTATCGATCGACGGCAAGCATATCCAGGCTTTTAGAAACTCTCTCGGCTTTCGGACGGTCAAGGTCGTAGGCAATCAGCTGCTCGTCAACGGAAGCCCCATCAAGCTGCGTGGCGTTTGCCGCCACAGCATCCATCCTGTCCATGGCCGCGCCGTTCCGCCCGAGTTCGATGAGCAGGATGCCATCCTCTTTCGTCGCGCCAACATCAACTTCGTCCGCACCTCGCACTACTCGCCATCGGAACACTTTCTTGCAGCATGCGACCGCCACGGAATCTACGTCGAAGAAGAGACTGCGGTGAGCTGGTCCAATCTCGGCGATGGTCCCTCCTCGGATTCGGCCTTTGCTGATCGCTTCCTCAGCCAGTTCCAGGAGATGATCGGGCGCGATCGTCACCACGCCTCCGTTCTCTTCTGGTCGCTCGGCAATGAGAGTCAGTGGGGTGACAACATCGCGCTCGAGCGGCACTACGCGAAGGAAGCCGACCCCTCGCGCCCCAACATCTTCAGCTATCCCGACACCATTCCCTGGGGGACGCCACGCTGCGATATTTACAGCAAGCACTATCCCGAGTGGGGATCGAACCTCGGCGGCTCCATCTCCCCAGTGCTGCACGATGAGTTCGCCCACGTGCCCTGCTACAACATCGAGACCTACCGCCGCGATCCTGGCGTGCGCAACTTTTGGGGTGAGAGCATCAAGCGCTTCGGCGATTCCTTTCTCACCACAGACGGCTGTCTCGGCGGCTCGATCTGGGCCGGTATCGACGAAGTCTTCATCCTGACAAAGAAGGCCGGCGGCTACGGCCCATGGGGCATCGTCGATGGCTGGCGTCGCGAAAAGCCCGAGTACTGGCTCACCAAGAAGGCCTACTCGCCCATCCGTATCGAAGACAAAACCCTTCCGCTCCCGGGAAAGTCCACCACCTTGCAGATTCCCATCTACAACGCCTTCGATCACACCAATCTCTCCGAGATCGAGATTCGCTGGAGCATCGGGCACGACGCGGGCAAGCTATCCGGCATCAATATCGCGCCGCACAGTTCGGGATATCTCGAGATTCCCTCGCGCAGCTGGAAGCCGGGAGAGATTCTCGATCTTCAATTCTCGTCAGCCAGCAATCCCCTGATCGATCAGTTCAAGCTCCCCATGGGATCAGTCGCGCGCACTGCTTCGTCATCTCCCGGAGGCTCTCTCCATGTCACGGAGAAGGGAAATACGATCCTCATCGAAGGCGCAGCATTTTCCGTCACGCTCGATCGCGAGACCGGCCTGATTCAGAATGCAACCAGTAAAGGACAGACTGTTCTTGAAGCCGGTCCGTTCCTCGATCTTGGTGCCGGCTACTACAAGAACTGGACCTTGCGGCACTTCGATCTGCGCAAGCGTGAAGACGGCGTCACGGCGATCGTTACAGGAGAAAGCCGCTTCACGGAAGGGATCGTCAAAAGCACGGTAGAGCTCGAGATCGATATCGATAGTACCGGCCTTATCACCGCGCGCTATCGTGCAAGCGGCCCTGCCACCAAAGGCACGCATCTCGGTCTCGCCTATCTTCTTCCCGCAAAGACAGAGACATTGCACTGGGAGAGAAAAGCCCTGTGGTCGGCCTATCCCGACGACCACATCGGCCGCCCCTCCGGAACCGCCTCGCGCAAAGCCAGCCATGGCGCCCTGACACGCGGAACGAAACCATCATGGGCATGGTCGCAGGACACGGGCGATATCTACGAGCCCGGTGCGACTCCATCCGACACGCACGACTTCGCCTCGATCAAGGAAAACATCTGGTCCGCCTCCTGCACCTTCCCGGACAGCGCCGCCGCTGTCTCCGTAGAAGCAAACGGCGATGCCGCTGTGCGCGCCTCTTCGCTGGCCGATGGCCGTGTCGCCATGAGTATCTTCAACTTCTGGTCCTACCCCGATATGGCGTGGGGCAACTATCCCGGCCCGCACGATCTTCCCGCCGCCGCTATTCGAGAGGTCCGTCTGCGTTTGACGGAGAGGCCCCCAAAGTCATCGTCGCGCTCGTAAGGGAGACGCAGCTCGGATAGATTCTAGGATGGGCTAAGGGAAGCGGAGCGAATCCATCTCTACGGCTACTGCGAATTGAGACTTGGATAGGTCCGGTAAGCTTCCACTTTGGAAGTCACTGCGCTCCCAACAACCTGTGACACATGAAGCAATACTTCAAAATAAGGAAGCCGCTTGACATGTAGTTGATTGGCGAAATCAGCCAGGCTCTCTTCGGACATCAGAAATCGGCCACCTGCCTCGGTCGCTTCCGAGGTGGCTCCCTGAATCAACAGCATATCTCCCGAGTGGTCCGGCTTGGGCAGATAGGCGATAACGCAGTGGGCCACGATATTACCGTCGCTGGAGGTCTCCTGGCTCGTATAAGTCGCTTTTTCTCCTGCCTTTGGCGAGCGGTTTATCACCGGACTTGAACCTGTTGTCTCGGGAAGCTCCGTAAAGTTCAAGGCACCCTCAAACCACTGATACCAGGGATTGGATGTAGGGCTACCCAGAAGAATTACATTATCCTTCTGCAGCAACTGGGGTGTGTACTCGCGCGCGTTATAAAAATGCAGTTTTGGATTTTGGGGGTCTAAAGCCTGTATATCCAGGCCCACCCGAAAATCCGATTGTTTGCCCAATGTCTTGTGTGAGACGAGAAGGAGATCGCGATCTCTCTCCGGATTGTTGTTGTGCGGGGATTTTTCAGGAAAGCTTTTATTGATGTAATCACTCATCGCAATGTTCTGGTTGCCGATGAGCTGTACCAGCAGGACAGAGGAATCCTCCATTACGACATCCGTATCGCGGTGGCCAGCGAAAAAGTTCGACCAGACCGAAGAAAGAGCTGGCTCATACTTCCATGGAGTCATCAACCGTTGTGCCTCGCGGTTTTCGTGCCAAAGACTGAGAGTTACGGCGATGAGAGCCACAATGACGGCTCCTGCTCCCCAACGGAAGCCGTTATCAATCCAGAAGCTCTTGCGCACATCCGGTTCAGAGGCCGGGAGGAAAGTTGGTGCAATCTCGATGGGAAGATCCTCCGTTGGCGGAGATTGAGAATTTCTCCTGTAGAAGACTGGAATGTAGCTGCCGCGGGGGATGTCCATGATGATTGGCTCGTGGAGGCCCTCTGCGGCAAAGTACGCATCGATACGTTTGCGAAGACTGCTGATCGTGGTTCGTACGATGCTGTCATTCGCGTTGTCATAGGTATCGGACCGGCCGAAGACCGCGACGCCAAGCTCCTGCTCCGGCAGGTGATCGCAGCCGTCTCTGAGAGATCGCTGGCCGACATAAAGAAGAAGTTCACGCAGCCGGCTGGCGCGTTGCAGGTGTCCGCTGGCCGCCACCCTTTGCAGTAGTTCCCAGCAGACTTGGGAATCCAGTGGTTCGTCTTGGCGGGGGTGTGGGTTTTCTTCGTTAGGCATCAGTAGGTCACTTGGAACTGCCGGATATTCGGTCTCATGACCAGTCATGAACTTTCCGGCTGGCAGCTATAAGTACGCTAATGGTATGGAATTGGGTCTTCTACATATCCCCAAAACTGCTATGGTGCCCTAATAATTTGCACCTTAGATATCATAACTTGCAAAACACCGCATTTGTAACAGTTAGCCGAGCGATTTATTTGCGATTCATTTGGTGAGATTATCGGTCCATCGTCCAAGTGAATTCTGGCATGTTAGAACACCTCAGCTTTCTTATCATGTTCAATCCAATAGGTTTACTGGCTCTATCGTGACGTGCTTATTCCAAATGATTGATGTAAGGAGAGAAACTTCTTCAGAATCTCTCAGTTAAGTAACGAGAATTGACTTGAGAAATCCACGTTGCGGCAGAGAGTATGGGCGCGCTTTAAAAAGACGTAGGGCGTGAAGTCATGAACTGAATAGAGGCGCTTGTTTCATGCCCATTTGGACTTCTGGGCTTACTCAACCGCTGCAGACGAGGATAAAGAGGCAAATGAAGCAATCTACTGCAATACCTATGGATCGGTCGCTGGCGCTTCGCAAAGACACTTTGACGCACTCCTTACAGCTGGCAGGGACGCCGGAACCGTTAGTGCACTTGGAAAAGGCAGTCAAAGAATGGCTTCCTCTTTTGATTGTGATCCTATTTGTATTGCTGTCTCCTCTGGGCTCCTTTGCCCAGCAGTTTCGCGGGACGATCTCCGGAACAGTCACGGATGCGTCCAAAGCGGTCGTTGTGGGCGCGTCTGTGACGGTGCGGGAAGTGCATACAGGTTCGATCGCTAAAACAACGTCTACCTCTGCAGGCGACTACGTTGTGCCTCTTCTTCCTCCTGGCGACTATGAGATCGTCGTTCAGAAGGAAGGATTCAAGAAGAGCGTACGCAGCTCTATCGAACTACAGTCGGACGCGCATCCTGTCATCGACTTCAGATTGGAAAATGGAGGTACGGCCGAGAGCGTCGTTGTGAGCACTAATGCTCCACTTGTCGATCTGGCGAACTCTTCTATTCAGCAGACTATTACCACGAAACAGGTAGAAAACCTGCCGTTGAATGGACGCTCGCCGATGATGCTTGCGCAGCTGGCGGCGGGAGTCAACAACGTTTCAGAATCAAAAAATGCGCAGACGCGTCCTTTTGACAGCAATCGCGCCGGCGGCTGGAGCGTCGGCGGTTCGCGTGCGCAGTCCAGTGAACTGCTGCTGGATGGTGGTCCGGACGATACGTGGTCCGGTGCCCTGGCTTTTAGCCCTCCGCAAAACACGGTGAAGGAAGTAACCGTCGATGCCTTCGATACGGATGCGACATTTGGCCATAGTACGGGTGGCGTTTTTAATATGGTCACCAAGAACGGTACAAATCAGTTTCATGGAGAGATGTACGAGTACAGCCAGCTCTCCGCCTTGGATGCCAACTCGTACTTCAACAATCGTTCGCACAAGCCTATCGTTACCACTCACTACAACCAATACGGCCTAAGCGTGGGTGGTCCGGTCTGGATTCCCAAGGTCTTCAACGGCAAAGATAAACTGTTCTTCTTCTTTGCATGGGAAGGTCTTAAGGATTCGCAGCCAGCTACTGCGCTCGAAACCGTCCCAACCTCTGCTGAGCGCAATGGAGACTTTTCTTCACTGCTTTCACTCGGCTGTCCCAACGGATATCAGGGCGGCAATTCAGCTATTTGCTCTGATGGAACAGCAAATCCCAATCAGCTTTACAATCCATACGCCGCTGCCATGAGCGGAAGCCACGTTGTTCGTCAGCCTATTCCGGGCAACATCCTTTCGAATGCTGGCATCGCGATTAACCCGGTTGCGAATGCATATCTGCAGTTCTATCCCGCCCCTAACTCGCCTGAAACAACAAAACAAGACGGCGCCAATAACTATATTTCGAATGCGCCGGCAGTCGACAACTACAACAGTGAATTTGGCCGGCTCGATTACAACATGGTGCGGAATCATATCTTGTTTGACGTGCGCCGCAGCTATCGCACGAGCCCATCGGGGGATGTCTTCAGCAATCATTCGACCGGTGATACGCTGACCTATTCCAATTTCGGTGTGTTGTTAGACGATGTATTTACGTTTACTCCGGCCACGCTTCTGGATGTTCGTCTGAACTGGTCACACTTCGGTGAATCCCACCAATCCGGTTACCCGGGTTTCGATGCAACCTCTCTTGGCTTTCCTTCGTACATTAATACCAATTCGGTATTCAGGCAGCTGCCTCTTATTAGCCTGGGCGATATGACCAGCTTTGGTTACAACGACACGGAGAAGACTCCGTCTTCGAGCTATCAGATCTTCTCCGATCTTGTGCACATTGTGGGCAAGCATACGCTCAAGTTCGGAGTCGATGCGCGGCAGTATCATCTGGACGTAGCGAACTTCAACAATTCGTCTGGAGCTTATAACTTCGACAATACCTGGATTGTGCAGACTTCGGGAGATAACGGTCCGGCATTTGGAGGCAATTTCGCGGCGTTCCTGATGGGCCTGCCTACCAATGGTGCTGGCTACGATATATTCAATCCCGCCACCTACCACTCCAACTACTATGCGCTGTTCCTGCAGGATGATTGGAGACTTACGAGCACGTTCACGGTAAATATTGGCATACGCTACGACCACTCATTCCCCTATACAGAAAAACTGGGCCGTACGGTCATTGGCTTCGATCCCAGCGCAAACCTTCCGATTACGGCGGCGGTAGAGCAGGCCTATGCTGCGCATCCCATTCCTCAAATTCCTGCCGGATCCTTCAATGCACGCGGTGGTCTGGTCTATCCCCCCACAGGCCGTAATGCTGCCGTGTATAAAGACGACACGGGCCTGTTTAGTCCCAGGGTCGGCTTCTCGTGGGCTCCCGCAATCCTTAACCAGAAGACAGTGATCCGCGGAGGTGTCGGTATGTATGTTTCCCAGCCGACACTGCAGAAATACATCATTACCAGCCAGAGCGTCTCTACGACGGTGTATGCCAATCAGGAAGGATTTAGTCAGACAACACCATATGTCGCCACCAATGACGGCTATGTAACTCCGGCTACCACTCTCAGCAATCCGTTTCCCAATGGAATCCTGCAGCCGCAAGGTTCTTCGGCAGGTGCGGCGACTAATCTTGGACAGAGCATCTCCTACACTGCCCCTGTGATGCAGGATCCGTATGCGATTCGCTGGCAGCTTGGCATACAGCACACCTTCACTCACAATCTTCTTGTGGAGATCGACTATATCGGGAACCACGGAGTGCATATGCCGGTTCCCAGCAAGACCATCGACACGGTTCCTGCACAGTATCTGAGCAGGTCACCCACTCATGATCAGAGCCAGAAAGACATTAACACAGCGCTGACAGCCAACGTTCCGAATCCTTTTGCGGGGTTGGTACCTGGAACATCGTTGAATTCAGCCACCCAAACCGTCTCACATCTACTGTTTCCGTTCCCTCAGTTCTCCGGTGTTACGGAAGAGAATCTGATGACGGGCATGTCAGCGTTTGAGAGCGTGGATATTCGTGTAGAAAAGCGGATGTCCCATGGGCTGTCTCTCATCGCAAACTATCTACACTCCAAGCTCCTGCAGGAGGATCAGTACCTTAATCCTTCCGACGCGAATCTATACCACTATCTTTCTCCGTATGACATGCCCAACCATTTTGAGTTGGCTGCAAGCTACGAACTTCCTATTGGCCGGGGTAAGCTGATCGATACGAAGTCCCGTTGGATAGACGCGCTGGCAGGTGGCTGGATTGTGAACGGCATTTATTCTTATGTGTCCGGTGCGCCAATCTACTGGACAGCAGATCCGGTCTATAACGGCGATCCGTTGCACAACGATCCCCGCCAGACAAATGGCGCTTCCTTCAACACAAGTGCATTCAAAACCTTATCCGCCGATCAGTTTCCGAAAAATATCCACATCCGTACTTTTCCTTTCACAATTTCCAATATGCGGCAGGATGCCTTCAACAACATAAACGCTTCGGTATTGAAGAACGTTCACTTCAC
>Ga0206925_1091_pt1 | contig 18529 bp, 19 predicted proteins | sample Alteio_BWOrgHeat_62_FD_152944 | JGI IMG/M metagenome (GOLD analysis project Ga0206925, IMG submission 152944) | Enriched cells from forest soil in Barre Woods Harvard Forest LTER site, Petersham, Massachusetts, United States -... | ecosystem: Environmental > Terrestrial > Soil > Temperate forest >...
TTTATTTGGCTTTTCAGGGGCCAAGTTCAAGTTCTGTTATAGTTATGATTTATCCCTATTTAGTACGGGTCTCGGAGAGGGCGTACATGAATTATCTCTTGTTTTGCAATTTAATACACCACATGACGTTGCTAACGTGCCAATGATCGGATTTATGAGAGGGGCGTATTAAATAAAGAATTATGAAAAAAGCAATCGTTATCTCCATATTTACCTTGATTGCTTTTGAATTTTCATGCAATAAGGGTCCCGGTCCGCATACTTCTAATTGTTATTGGCCAGACTCAATTTCCAGCAAATATATTCTTGACGTAAACGTAATGGCTATAACAACCTTCAGGGATTCTGGCCATATCGATCAGGAACCGATACCAATACCATCTGTTTATGTCAGTAATATTTCAAATGGTTTTGCGTCCATTTATGGTTTGAATTCCAAAGAAAGCGATACAGTTTTTAATATTCTTCAAATCAATATACCATTATGCGATGGAAATCTTACGGATGTGGATTTAAGTGCCAATTTGCAACTTCCCTGGATTAAGCGATGGGTGCAAGGAAATTTACCTGTCAACTTTGGACCGCTTGATGAATTGATAAATACTTATCATATTACTATATTTGATACTAACGATTTATCCTTAACAAATTTCTTTGTAATTCGCACTGCGGGATTTATAAATACCATGCTTTGAGCTTGGCATTGAAGAAAATAGATGGGATTGATATTGCTGAACCCGATGGCTGCTTTGGCAATGCCACCAATATTACATGCTCCAAATATAGCGACCATTTTGAGTACATTTTTAGATATGGCTGGGGTGATTGCCTGGCAGGTTGCATTTCAAACCGGTATTGGCAATTTAATACCTATCCAAATTGCAAAGCAGTTTTCGTAAAAAGCTGGGGAGATGTCATAAAATAAAAGGATAATCCATTTTACACCACTCAATACCCAATACTATTACCAGGTACTAATTCCTTGCCGCCAGCAGATACAACACCGCCATCCTGATAGCAACGCCGTTTTCTACCTGTTCCAGGATGATGGAATGTTCTGAATCTGCCACATCTGTATTTATTTCGACGCCCCTGTTTATGGGGCCCGGGTGCATAATGACGATCTTTTTATTGGCTGCTTTCAGTCTCTCTTTATTAATGCCGAAGACATTCGCATATTCTCTTAGCGATGGAAAATAGCCCGCCTGCTGACGCTCTAATTGAATCCGCAACACATTGGCTACATCGCACCAGGCCAGTGCCTTTTCTACCTTATGTTCAACAATCACTCCAAGGCTTTCAATATGTTTTGGAATAAGGGTAGCAGGTCCGCAAACCATTACTTGCGCGCCCAGTTTTTTAAGACAAAATATATTTGACAATGCCACACGGGAATGCATGATATCCCCAATGATGACAATTTTCATTTCTGAAATTTCACACTTTGTTTTATCAATAATGGAAAAAGCATCTAGCAATGCCTGGGTAGGGTGCTCATGAGTGCCATCCCCTGCATTAATAATAGTTGCCTCCACATTTTCTGCCAGGAAATGAGCAGCACCGGGATAAGGGTGTCGCATCACAATCATATCCACCTTCATAGCGATAAGATTGTTGATGGTATCTAAAAGGGTTTCTCCTTTGCTTACGGAAGATGAGGACGAGCTGAAATTTACAATATCGGCAGAAAGCCTTTTCTCTGCCAGTTCAAAGGAGAGACGAGTTCTTGTAGAATTTTCAAAAAAAGCATTGGCAATGGTAAGATCACGTAAAGAAGGCACTTTTTTCATCGGTTGATTGATGACTTCTTTGAATCGTGTTGCCGTTTCAAATATCAACCTGATATCCTCCACCGTCAGATCTTTTATCCCTACAAGATGCTTTACGCTTAAACCTGCCATTCCTGGTTATTTGGTTATTCTATTTTTTTATAATCCCTCATTCTATCACTCTATCAATCACTCATTCTCTCATTCAGAAAGCAACCATACATTATCCTCCTCTCCCGCTGCTTTCCAGTTCACTTTTACGCGTTGAGAAGCACGGCTATCCACCATCAGGCCCACATAGTTCGGCTCAATGGGCAATTGCCTGCTGAATCTCCTGTCAACCAATACGAGCAATTCTACGCTTGCGGGCCTGCCGAAATCAAGCAAAGCATCCAGTCCGGCACGTATCGTTCGGCCGGTGTATAATACATCGTCAACAAATATGATCTTCTTATTTTCAACCACAATTTCCATTTTCATGGACGATGGCAATAATGGCCCCTTATGCGTCCTGAAATCATCCCGGTGAAAGGTGGTATCCAGGATACCATATGGCACTTTGGCGGGTTTTAAGATTTCATTCAGACGTAATTGAAGCGCTTCAGCCAGGAAAATACCCCTCGGTTGCAGGCCTACCAATGCAGAGTCTTTAAAATTACCGTGGTTTTCAATAAGCTGGTAACACAACCTGTCTAGTGTGATATTGAACTTCTTACCTGATAAAATAGTGGTATGTTCCGGCATTGTGGCCTTAGTTATTTTTTACCGGTTTTAAGTTTTTCAAATGAGGCAAAATTTCCATCATATTCATTTTTTTCAAATTTTTCACACCCCTACCCCTCTCAAGAGGGGATTTGCTGTGCAAAATTAAGCATTTTGAGATAGCTGCAAAATGATATTAAAAGCATCTTCAGGTAAAGGTGATACACTTAGCCTGCTGAGTTTAACCAGGGCAATATCTTTTAACCTTTCATCCGCCTTTATTTTGGCAAGCGAAACAGGGTTTTTCAAAGCTTTTTTGGGGATCAGGTCAACCACCACCCAGGCCGGGTCATCCGTCGTAGGATCCGGATAAAATTCTTTTTTTACCTCTGCCATGCCTACCACTTCCCGATGGCCACCGCTATGATAAATAAAAACCTGGTCCCCTTTTTTCATTTCTCGCATGTTATTGCGGGCCGTATAGTTTCGTACGCCATCCCAGGTTGCTTTTTTATCACGTACCAGGTCGTCCCAGCTAAAGGTTTCGGGTTCGGTTTTCATGAGCCAATAATTCATTGCTTATTTTTGGTTTTGGTTTATTGGTCGAAAATAGGGAAATTTTAGTTTCATATTTCACAATACGGAATTTGACAACTTTTAAAAAGTTGTCAAATTTAATCCCAATGTTAACTTAGCATAAACAAATCCATATATCCATTAAAATAAACTTTATTTGCACCGGCTAAATCAACAAATGGTAGTAGTGGACAAAAAAATAAGTTTGTACGGCTTTCTTCTGCTTTTAGGCATCTGCCTGTTATCCGCATGCACAACAGAAACCATAAAAATAGAAAAACAACTCGCCCGAAAATGGCAGTTCAGTTCGATTCAAAACAGCAATAGACAAGCGGTAAAGCAAATCAGCCCGGGTGATGAAATGGCCTTAACCGGTGATAAAAAATTCAGCTATTCCATTGCTAAAGAAAATATTAAAGCCAGCGGTACCTGGGATATTGTACATGATACTTTAATATACACCTATAATCCTAATGACAACCGCATAGCAATTGATTCAGCTTCTTATGTTGTAAAGGATGGCGCTCCTGCAATTGGCTATTATCAAAAAGGAAAGCCGCTGGCGGAAATACATGGCAATGAACTGGTGCCTGATCGGCTCACGCGAAAATATGCCATTCTGAAAATTGATAATGACAGCCTGGTAATCAATGAGAAAGGCATTAATTACCGATTTTACTATAAAACCACAGACACTTCATCTGGCAGCTTTACCTGGGAAGCATTTATGAATGGCTTGATCGGTATTTTAGGTTTGACGCTGATTGCCTTCCTGCTATCCAACAACAAACGAAAAATCAATTGGGCATTGATTGGCAAAGCGCTTTTACTACAATTTATATTTGCCTTTTGTGTCTTAAAAATACCCATGTTCCGGTCTGCATTTGGTGCTATCGCAGGCGTTTTTGTTACCATACTCAGCTTTACCAAAGCAGGTTCTACATTCCTGTTTGGTGGCCTGGTTTCCAATACCAATACATTCGGTTTTATCTTCGTATTCCAGGTATTACCGACTATTATTTTCTTTGCCGCACTAACATCGGCACTGTTTTATCTCAATATATTACAGCGTGTTGTGTATGCATTTGCCTGGATCATGAAGCGCGCCATGAACCTATCCGGTGCTGAAAGCCTTGCCAGCGCAGCAAATATATTTGTCGGGCAAACGGAAGCTCCCCTGGTCATCAGGCCCTATATAGCCGGGATGACAAAGTCGGAAACCATGGCCCTGATGACCGGTGGCATGGCACATATATCCGGCGGCGTATTGGCTGCTTATATTGGTTTTCTGGGTGGGGCCGACCCTGAACAACAGCGACTTTTTGCCACCCATTTACTCTCCGCATCTATTATGACAGCACCGGGTACCTTTTTCGCGGCAAAGCTGATGATCCCTGAAACGGAAGAATTCAACAAAAACATGAAAATCCCCAAACAAAAGCTTGGGACCAATGTGCTTGAAGCGATTGCCAATGGCACAGGAGATGGCCTGAGATTAGCGGTAAATGTTGCAGCCATGCTACTGGTATTCATTGCATTAATGGCAATGCTTAATTATTTGTCTCTTCACTATCTTGGCACCTGGACAGGGTTAAATGATAAAATAATGGCTGCCAGCCATGGGCGGTATGAAGGCCTAACTTTGCAATACATGCTTGGCTATGTGTTCGCGCCCATTTCCTGGCTAATCGGGATACGAGGGACTGACACTTTTTATGTGGGTCAGTTGCTTGGGCAAAAAAGCATATTGAATGAATTCGTGGCCTATATTGATTTCAGTAAATTGAAAGACGCCCATATTTTCTTGCACGAGAAGTCAATCATTATCACCACTTATGCGCTTTGTGGTTTTGCCAATTTTGCATCTATCGGTATACAAATCGGTGGCATTGGTACACTTGCCCCTGAAAAAAGACCGATGCTGGCCCAGTTAGGCATCAAAGCACTTATAGCAGGTACAATAGCTAACCTGCTTTCAGCTGCAATTGCCGGAATGATGATTTAAGGTTCGGGTTTTAAAAGGTAAAACATACCTGACTTCTGAAAATACCGGTCATCAAGATAGCTGAAAACATAAAGATAATAAATATAAGCACCTTCCGGGGCAGATATGTTTCTAAATTTGCCATCCCACCCCAATTTATAATCTATTGTTTCAAAAAGCTTTTCGCCCCAGCGGTTATAAACCGAAAACAGATAAGTTGTAGGCGCGTAGTCCATCACCGGCATAAATATATCATTGTGATGATCATTGCCTGGTGTAAAAGCGTTTGGAATATATAGATAGAATGGACAATCCTGAAAACCTACTTTTATGGAGTCAGATGCAGTGCCGCAGATATTACTTACGGCCACTTTATAAATGCCAGGATCATGGATATAGTATGTCGAATCGTTTGAACCATCCTGCCAGACAGGATTTGCTTTATAGCTATTGATATGCAATACGAGGTTCTGTCTTTTGCAAAGTATGGTATCATGCCATGGGGGCAGTATAGGTTTTGTAAAATACTTCACACGGATACTATCATTAGTGGTATCGCATTGATTATATCTTTTAAGAGTATATTCTCCTTCATTTGAAACATGGTAAGTCGGTGTTTGCGAACCATCCTGCCATAAAAAATGAACGCCCGGCTGTGTGGCATCCAGTGTAAATGATTCTCCGGCACACAAAGATGTATCCTTCCAGGAAACGGGGTTCAATCCATTGGCTTGCTTAACAATAAATGAATCCGTAACAGAACAGGCATCACTATTTGTTTTTACCCAATAATGGCCGGGTTGGCGAATAATATATTTAGGTGAGATAGAGCCATCCTGCCACAAATAGGTCAGGTAGCCATCTACATCATCTGTGATATCAATTATTAGCAATTTACCAGGGCAAATAAAAGTGTCTTTAAAATTATAGGACGCATCAGGCTTTCTTACAAAATCCACATTAAAATCATCTTCATATGTGCAAGAACCGTTAGAAACTGTAAGGGAATAATCACCTGGTTTGGTAATGTCATATTTCGGAGATGTTGATCCGTCTTTCCATAAATAAGTATATCCTGGGTGGGTCGCATCCAGCTTTAAAGTATCACCAATACATATTGTACGGCTTTTAAATTGCGCATAGGGCACGGGAAGGTAATCAACTTTTATTGTATCTGTGATCGAGCAATTAGCGTTAGAAATTTTTAACCAATAAGTTCCAGTATCCTTAAATGTATATTTTGGTAAAACAGAACTATCAGACCAAAGATAACTACATCCTTTCTGACTAAAATCTACGGTTTGGGAACCTCCTCTGCAAATACCGATTACTTTGTGCGTTGAATCTAAATAAGGAGGCGACGGAATTAGAACCAATGATTTATAAATATAAGGCATACCCTTTTTATAACTTGTCAAACTTACAGTATATGAACCCGCTTGTAAATAGATATGACTAGCACTCACAGCTACTGATGCATTTTGTTTAGAAAGAGAATCTCCAAAATTCCATTTTACAGAATCCGCTGCGCCAGCATTTGTAAGCGTAAACGTTGAATTCGTTCCTATGCAATTTGCTATATAACTAAAAGGCAAAACTGAAAAATAACTTTCCACCAAATCGGGAAGCCCAAGGTTGGACAATTTTCCTCCCAAATTAATGCTTAAGTCATTATAGTTACATAGTGCGCCACTTTTATCCGGATCATTTATTACAGACAAGGATTTACTGCTTAAAATTGCGATATATATCTTACCATCCGGGCCTAACTGGAGTGCACCGAATGAATTTTGATAGGGTATAAAATACTCGGAACTAATTATTTTGATGGTGTCCTGGCTGCTTAAATCATATTGAAAAATCCCTTTTGCTCCAGAAAATATCCCTACATATAGTTTGCTGTTGTCAGGCGAAAAACTTACACCATAAGGATGGGAACCTGGGTAATTTAAAGTGTTGAAATAGGTTATTTTACCTGTATTGCTATTAAAATCAAATACTTGCACGCTACCCTGGGTACCCAATCCTTGATTAAAAAGAACTGAAGCCAGTTTAATACCGTTTGGAGATGCAGTCAAATAACCAATGCTATTAGTAGTATTCCCGTTATTAGAAATACCCGAATGGCTTTTTACCGAAGGTAATTGAACCCCACCTGCTGTCAGAAGAAAAGATTCAAATACATCTGAGTTCCAATCATGCGCAATTATCCAAAAATCTACCCCATTGGCATGTTGCACGGATGTTAGTTTTTCGCAGGTTGGCGTAATAAGCAGATTATTTTTCGAAACTACATCACCGAGTCCACCGTCCGCAGAAATATCTACAATTGAATATTCGAGGCCATGGATACCAGCCATCGCATCAACTGTAAAAACATAGTATAATGTATTGCTGGCCGGTTTAGGAACAAATATACATGATTGGGTAGAAGAAGGATGGCCAAATAACCCTGTTCCGTTTGGCATTTTAGTATGATTCCTGTTCCAGATTGTAATACCGTCTGAATAAAACAACAAATGACCCGAGTTATCACATATTGTGGCGCAACCCTCTCCGGTACTTAAGGCCCCGTTAGTAAGGGCTACAGGATTGCCGCTGGTAAAATCAAGGCCGGCGTAGCTGCCAAAATACCAGATATTGGCCTGTTCCTGGGCGAAAACTTCCCCAAATACCAGAATGGCAAAAAATATGGTTAAGAGTATTTTTGGCAAACCCCTGATTTTAATTGATTCGAAAATAATCAATTTGAATGAAATAATAATCAGGATAAAAGAATTAAAACAGAGTTATTTGGGGTGGTGTCTATAAATATTTGGAGGTATTTATAATATATTTTACCTTTATCCTATGAAAAAGATAACTATATTGCTTGACGAATATGAGGTAAGCCACCAGAATGCAACCAATGAAACGATTCATTGGATATGTGTTCCTTCAATATTTTTTTCCATAACGGGGCTTCTATATTCTGTAAAAATACCGCTTCAAATATTTGACGGACACTATTTAAACCTGGCTATTGTCGCACTTATCCTGGTTATGATTTATTATCTGCTAAAATCTATTTCCCTATTTGCAGGTATGTTTTTATTTAGTTCATTTTGCCTTGCTATATGTCATTATCTCGAAGTACACATTAGTTTTCCGCTTTGGGGTATCTGCCTGATAATTTTTACCTTAGCCTGGATCGGCCAATTTTTCGGCCATAAAATTGAGGGCAAAAAACCTTCATTCCTCAGGGATATCCAGTTTTTACTCATTGGCCCGGCGTGGCTCATGCGGTTTATCTATAATAAACTGGGGATCAAAGTTTGAATTTAATCTGCCTTTATATCATTCAAACTCTTTTTTTGCAGCTGATGATTTATCCAAAAAATTGATATATTTGTGCTTGGCCTGCTTTTTGAAATATTCAGGTTAGGAAACAGAAAAATTTAAAAAGATATATATGAGAAAGTTACTACTCCTTCCATTGCTGACGATTGCCTTTTTGGCTCCGCTGATCAGTAATGCCCAGAAAAAAGATAATGGCGAAGGCAACAAAACTTATTATGATGCTGGCAAAACCAAATTAAAAGAGGTTTTCATGACCAAACAATATGTTTCAGCCGACCCTGAAAACCCGGGTCCGCCTGTAGTAATCTACAGGAGATATGGCCCTTATTTTTACTATTATGAAAATGGCAAAGTGAAAGTTTCAGGCGAGTTTAAGGACGATGAAAAAAGCGGTACCTGGAGTTATTATGATGAAAAGGGAACGCTTACCAAAACTGAGAAGTACGTGGATGGAAAAATTGAAATTCCTGATCCTAATGCCGGTAAAGCTGATAAAGTGGAGGAGAAGAAAAGTGAGAAGTGAATGGTGAAATCAGTGCCGTCATTGCGATGAGAATTCGAGGAACGAGAAGTCGAAAACCGCAATCCCCCCAAAACAACGTGCCGGATTAACTTAAAAGTTGCATTTGAGGACGACTTTGTAAATAAAATAAATCGAAATTGGGTTGACCATTTTTTGGAAATAAAATAATAATGTATCTCAAAACTTAAGTACCACGTTGCTTGGAGGGGATTGCGGCTCTTTTCAATTATCAAGTGTACAGCGTTTTGTTTCATTTTTCTTTTTATTCACCTAATCATTCGATCACCAGGCCGCAATGACGGGGTATTAGTTCCCATAAAATATTTTTAAGTAGTTTTGCCCTATGCCAGTTACTAATAGACAGATCGCAAAACTATTTACCCTTGCAGCTACATTGCTTGAGCTGCATGAAGATAATCCATTCAAGCCCAAGGCTTATGAAAATGCAGCTTTTATCGTAAGACAAATTCCGGAGCCACTCGCCTTGATGGATGAGGCGCAACTTGAAAGCATTAATGGCATCGGGAAAACGCTTTCAAAAAAAATACTGCAGATCTGTCAGACCGGTTCTTATGAAGAGCTGGATAAAATGCTGCAACTTACACCTCCCGGCCTCATTGAATTGATAGGCATAAAAGGGTTAGGAGGTAAAAAAGTAAAGACCCTTTGGCAAACCATTGGGGTCACATCACCTGAAGATCTTTTACAGGCCTGCCTCGATAATAAACTGGTGGATGTAAAAGGTTTCGGCAAAAAGACCCAGGATAATGTTATTGAGCTTATTCATTTCTATTATGAAAGCCGGAATAAATATCTTTATGCCGAAGCAGAATCAGAGATGAATGACATCCTCCATCACCTTGAAAATCATGATTCTGTAAACCGCATTGCATATGTGGGTGAAATGAGAAGAAAAATGCCGGTGGTGGTTCAGATCGATTTTCTCATTCATCTCAAATCAGGAAAAAACCTGAAAGATCTTATCAAAGAGGCTGAAGAAATCATTCTTATAACTGATGAGGGTTACCGAACTGCCTACATGAATATTCCTGTCTTTTTTACAGCTGTAGCAGATGAAAAAGACTGGGTAAAACAACTCATGTTTACAACTGGCACGCCTGAACACCTGGCCTTAATTAAAAATGAAACAGCGGAAGGTGCTGCGAATGAAGAAGAAATTTATAAAAGAAACGGGCTACCTTATATTATCCCCGAAATGCGGGAAGGACGGGATGAAGTGGAAGCAATGCAGGGCATAAAATCTGAAGATATTATTAAGTTGGAAGATATAAAAGGATGTCTGCACAACCACAGTACCTATAGCGATGGCGCGAAAACGCTGACTGAAATGGCAGAATACTGCAGGGGTATGGGATTACAATATTTCGGGATATGCGACCACTCACAAACTGCCGTATATGCCAATGGCTTAAAGCCAAATCGGGTACTCGCCCAAAGCAAAGAAATTGCAAAACTGAATGAAACGATGGCACCTTTCAGGATATTTAAAGGGATTGAGTCTGATATCCTGAATGACGGATCGCTTGACTATGATGAAAATATTTTAAAGCAATTTGATTTTGTGGTGGCATCTGTGCACTCTAATCTTAAAATGAAAGAAGCCGATGCCAATAAAAGGCTCCTAAAGGCTATTGAAAATCCGTATACCACTATCTTAGGCCACATGACCGCCAGGTTGCTGCTTACCCGGGCCGGATTTCCTGTAGATCATAAACTTATCATTGATGCCTGCGCCGCCAATAATGTTGTAATTGAAATAAATGCCAACCCTAAGCGGCTTGACATGGACTGGCTATGGTACACTTATGCCATGAAAAAGGGCATTATGTTTTCCATTAATCCTGACGCCCATGAAACCACAGAAATGCACAATATGTACTTTGGGGTATGCGTGGCACGCAAGGGAGGCATTACAAACAATCGGGTACTGAATACGTTATCTACAGAGGAAATCGAATCATTTTTCAATCGCAAAAAAGCAGGCTTATCTTGAAAATCCTGGTCATCCGTTTCAGTTCCATCGGTGATATTGTGCTTACTACGCCCGTTTTACGGTGCTTAAAGAAAAAATATCCTGATGCAGAAATACATTATTTAACTAAGGTACAGTTCCACCCGCTGCTCATTGCGAATCCGCATATCCATAAATTTCATCTGCTGGATAATGATAACCTTGATGATTTGATAAAAACAATGCAGGCTGAAAATTACGATGTAGTAATTGACCTGCACAAAAACTTAAGGACCCTTAAAGTTAAAACAGCACTTAAAGCCAAACAGGTATTTACCTTTAACAAACTCAATTTAGAGAAATGGCTGAAAGTAAATTTGAAGGTAGATATGCTGCCTGATAAACATATCGTTGACCGTTACCTCGAAGCCCTCGCCCCTCTTGGCGTTGAAAATGACGGACAAGGGCTGGACTATTATATCTGGGAGAGAGAGGTTTATGATTTTGTTTTGTCACTGGTAAATACTCGTTATGTCGCCTTTGCCATTGGCGCCAACCATAATACGAAAAAACTGCCTGAAGAAAATATCTTTGAAATATGTTCTAAAATCCACCATAAAGTCTACGTCCTCGGTGGTAAGAAAGAAGAGGCGGTCGGAGAAAAACTGAATGATCTTTTCCCCGCCCAAATTGTGAATCTCTGTGGGAAACTAACCGTGAATGAATCTGCTTTTATCCTTAAACATGCCCAGAAAGTAATAACCCATGATACCGGCATGATGCATATTGCTGCCGCCTTTAAAAAGCCAATTCTATCAGTCTGGGGCAATACGGTCCCTGAATTTGGGATGTATCCATACTATGGGGATAAAAACAAAGAAGCCTGTGAAAAGCAGAGTTTTATATTTGAGGTGAAGGGATTATCCTGCCGCCCATGTTCTAAAATTGGCTATGACCACTGCCCGAAAGGCCATTTTAAATGTATGGTGACGCAGGATGTGGAGGGGATTGTTAGATTGGCAAATACTGTTGTAACTATTTGAGGATATGGGAATTTGAGAATGTGCTGACGTGAAATTAATTCTCAGCTATTATTTTCTCAAAACAAGTTTTTTTACAAAGTTTCCTCCTTCCATTTCAATTCTTGCAAAGTAAATTCCATTTGGTTGATCCGTTATATCTAATTGCCCTTTTGAAAAACTTAAATCACTGGCATTTTTGTGACTAACAATCTGACCATTTATATTGTAAATGGAAACACTTGATATTTCAAGGTGCGATTTCATTGAAATATAAATAGATCCACTTGAAGGGTTTGGATAAATTTCTATATTTTTATCAAGGTTCATGTTTGGCTTTATTGCAGAAGAATGGCCAGTAGTATCCGTTGGGTATCCAGGCCCGCCACAATTTATACTATATGATGGATAAACCATTATATACCTTGTTTCTGAAAAAGCGTATTTACCTGACTTATCAGTAGCCTTGTATTGAATTTTTTGCAGTCCTGGATTATTAGTGTTGATCGGGAAACCAACACTATCTATCTTAATATCTATTAATGCGAAATATTTGTCAGTTAAAGTATAGCCCGGATCAATATATTTCCCCCATTGACAAATTACCATTGAAGTCGCCCCATTTAAGGTAATCTGAGGTGGTAAACTATCATTGGTTTTAGCAAATGAACCAAAAGCGCAAAAAATAAACAATACCAGAATAATTAACTGTTTCATTGTCATATGCTTTTATCCTACACCAAAGATACCAATTATCTAATATTTAAAAATTACAATTATCTGAAAATCTTACAGGTTCAAAATGGCAAACCTAAACTTCCACTCCTTCCTTCGTCCTGGACCCCAACTCCACCACTCTCAAATTTTTCATTTCTTTTCCGTCAATATCCAATAGTACTAGAGTCCTGATAAAATGGAAGCCACTTCTTCCCGCTGCACCGGGATTGATATGAAGCAGGCCTAATTTCGGGTCTCGTACCACTTTTACCACATGAGAATGGCCACAGATAAACAGATTAGGTGGTTTGGTTTGTAGTTCCAATCTAATATCAGGGGAGTATTTTCCGGGATACCCGCCGATATGAGTCATAAAAACTTCAACCCCTTCGCATAGAAACCTTAAATCTTTAGGATAGGTTAGCCTTACTTCCCTGCCATCAATATTACCATAGACACCACGGAGAAGTGCGATGGTTAACAACTTGTCAGATATATCAATACCGCCCCAGTCCCCGGCATGCCATATCTCATCCCGGTCGCTGAGAAAATGCATGATTCGCTCATCAATATAGCCATGTGTATCACTGATTATTCCAATCTTCTTCATCATATTTCAAAAATGCGAATTTAAGGCAAGCGCAAGGGATTGCCCCTACTTTCATACATTTTATCAAATTATTGGATTACCGAGAGGGTAACCCCTACATTTTACCGAAATTTGCCAGAATTTGGCGACCGTAAAGGTCGCCCGTACATTCATCATGCAAAATAAAGAAAAAATATACGGCATCCATTCCATCATGGAAGCCATCGCAGAAGGGGTATCTTTCGCCAAGGTTTTTATCCAGAAAGATATTCATAATGATGCCATTAAAGAAATCATACAGAAACTCAAGCAACATGAGGTCCCTTTCCAGTTTGTGCCGAAAGAAAAACTGAATCGGCTCACTTCCAAAAACCACCAGGGTATTATCGCCATCAGCTCACAGGTAGAGTTTGCCACCATTGAGCATGTATTGCCCCAGATTTTCGAAAGTGGCGAAACACCTTTTATTGCTTTGCTGGATAACGTAACGGATGTCCGGAATTTTGGTGCCATCGCCAGAAGTGCAGAATGTTTTGGGGTACAAGCGCTTGTAATTCCCGCCCAGGGCAGCGCCATGCTGAATGCGGATGCACTACAGGCTTCAGCGGGTGCACTGCATAAGGTGACGGTTTGCCGGGAAATCAACTTTATGAATTCGATCCAAAGCATTAAAAACTCTGGCCTGCAACTGGTTGCCTGCACAGAAAAGGCAACCAAAGAGATCAGTGATATAGATTTTTCTATCCCCACTGCCATTGTAATGGGCTCTGAAGGGTTCGGAATTAACAAAGAGCTCCTTGATATGTGTGATGACCAGGCCAAAATACAAATGGTAGGTGAAATTCAATCGCTGAATGTATCTGTTGCTGCGGGGATCATATTTTATGAGGCGATGAAGAAAAGAGAAAATCGTTGAACGTTGGTCGTTGAACGTTGAACGAAGGCCCAGAGCGTCACTAACTCACTAAATCACCAAATCACTAACTATTTTTCTACTAAATTTGCCAAAAACTAAAACAAACCTAAAAAGACAGATATATGCAGATATTAGACGGTAAAGGATTATCAGATTTAATTAAATCGCAACTGAAGGAAAAAGTAACCGCACAGGTAGCCGAAGGCAAGAAAAGGCCTCACCTGGCAGCAATTCTCGTCGGTAATGATGGTGGCAGTGAAACCTATGTAAGCAGCAAGATCCGTTCTTGTGAAGAAATCGGATACAAGTCAACACTCATTCGTTTGGAGAATACTATAACCGAGGAAGAGCTGTTGAAACAGATTAAAGCTATTAATGACAATGATGATATTGACGGACTCATCGTACAACTACCTTTACCAAAGCATATTAATGTTGAAAAAGTAATCGAATCGACGGACCCTAATAAAGACGTGGATGGTTTTCACCCGGTAAGCGTGGGCAGAATGGTGGCTGGGCTGCCGGGTTTTTTGCCGGCAACACCCAATGGCATCATGAAAATACTGGAACATTATAAAATAGACACCATAGGTAAAGAATGCGTGGTGATTGGCAGAAGTGATATTGTGGGTACCCCTGCAAGCATCCTGATGTCAAGAAATACCAATCCGGGAAATGCAACCGTAACCCTTTGCCATAGCAAAACCAAAAACCTGAAAGAGCATACCTTAAGGGCTGACATCATTATATCTGCAACCGGCATTCCTAACAGCGTAACAGCTGAAATGGTGAAAGAAGGCGCGGTGGTAATTGATGTAGGCACTACAAGAGTACCGGATGCCAGTAAAAAAAGCGGTTTCAGGCTGAGTGGTGATGTTGATTATGTGAATGTTGCCCCAAAATGTAGCTATATAACTCCAGTCCCAGGTGGCGTTGGCCCAATGACCATAGCAAGCCTGATGCTGAATACTTTTCAGGCTTCCCAAGGGAAATAAAGGCTATTTGAAAATGAGGCAATGAGGCAATGAGACAATATTGCTGACGCAAACTATTAGAGAATCTTAAAAACAATAAGTTATTAGTATGGACAAAGCTAATGAGAATATTATTTTGAAACTGACTTTTGAGTTTGCGCTTGGCATTCTTGACTATTGTGATTTGTTGGCGGAAAGAAAAAAATGGGTGCTACAAAATCAATTAATGAGGTCTGGAACATCTATTGGCGCAAATGTACGAGAAGCTCAAAACTCAGAAAGCAAAGCAGATTTTATTCATAAATTTAAAATATCAGCCAAAGAATGTGAAGAAACAATGTACTGGCTTGAACTTTGCGATATGAAAAAAAATCTTCCGGATTGTAAGGAACTTATTGACCAACTGGTACATGTAAAAAATATTATTAATAAAATCATAATTACCTCAAAATCAAAATAAGCGAAACGCGGGTCCCTTTCAGGAATTGCCTCATTGTCTAATTATCTCATTGCCTAATAGTTTAATCCTAATAGTTCCAATCTTGACTACAAAAAAAACAACTATCCAACAGTTGCCCGTAATGGAATCCTTCTACACCATCCAGGGTGAAGGGATTCATTCAGGTAGAGCTGCGTATTTTATTCGTCTTGGAGGCTGTGATGTGGGCTGTGTATGGTGCGATGTGAAAGAATCATGGCCCATAGACAGTCACCCGAAATTTACCATTGAAAATATCGTGCAGGAAGCCAAAAAGCACCCGGCTCGTTTGGCTGTTATTACGGGAGGGGAACCGTTGATGCATAATTTGGATGAATTAACTTCTGAACTTCAAAACGCTGGTTTTGAAACAAATATTGAGACCTCCGGGGCTTATCCTTTAAGTGGACAATGGAACTGGATCTGTTTATCCCCCAAGAAATTCAAAAAGCCTTTGCCTGAAATTTACAAGGCTGCAAATGAACTGAAAGTCATCGTTTTTAATAAATCGGATTTTAAATGGGCAGAAGAACAGGCAGCACAAGTTTCTGCAAATTGCAGCCTTCTCCTGCAACCGGAATGGAGCAAACAAGCCGCCATGACACCCCTGATTATAGACTATGTAAAAGCCCATCCCAAATGGCGAATCTCCTTGCAGACCCATAAGTATATGGAGATACCGTAGGCAGACGTCAGGCATCAGTCGTCAGTGGTCAGTCTTGAAAGATTAGTCTTTATGCCCTTTAGTTTACCTTTCTTTTTGGTAAATTGCTTTCTTTTAAATTCCTTTTAGGATGGTAAATAGGGCGATAATTTTATTTTGGCTTGGCTTTATTTTGAATTTGGCTTTGAGTTGTTCTAGCGCTTCAAATAAATCCTCATCATCAAGTAAAGACACTCTTTTAGTGAAGAATTCTAAAGATATTACCATATCGGAAGATACTTTAGTTGAAGTAAATATAAATGACAAACCACATAAATTAAAACTGAGTAAGTACAATGTCAAAGACTTGCAAGGAGTTATCCAAATTTATAAAAAATATAAAGGTAAAACTCTGGACAGTCTTTCTGAAATAAATATTGATGTAACTGGCGACGGAATACCCGAAAAAGTAATAATTCGTACATATTTTATAAATAATCTTTGCTTTACGACCCGTAAAATTTTAAAAAATGACCCAATTATCTATAATGATACCGCCAATGGGGGACCAAGTGGACGCCTTGGGGAGGATTACACGAGTGATGATGATAAACGATTTAGTTTTCTTGAACCTTATTTATCGTTTTATGAAGGAATTAATTTCATCCCCCTTATTGCTGAAGATATTGACATTTCAAAAGCTATGAAGTATGAAAGTGAAGAGTTTGCTGTAATAAGATATTTTGAGGATTCTCTTAAAAACCAAAATTTAACAAATTTAGAGTACAACAAGAAATTAAAGGATTTCAAAAAATACCTCATTAATTATAAAGGCAAATTTATTCAACGTATTGATGGTTCTGGAATATATCTATATATGTGGTACGAGCCTTGGAAAAAATTTATCGGTTAGTTAATAATTTCCCTAAAACAACAACTATCAATCAACAACTAACAACTCTCCCTCCCCAATTTCCATGTTCCAACAAATATTCTCACAAAAGAACTAATCTTAACCTTTTATTTGTTCCTATCTTTGCGGTCGATTTAGAAAACCTATAAGGTTTGTACTTGTAAGCGACATAACCTTATAGGTTTGGTTAGCTCAGGGAAAACCTACAAAGTTGATACTTGACATCGATTTAAAACCTTACAGGTTAGAAAATTAAAAAATTATGGAAACAGTAACCCAGAAACTTATAACGGTGTATGCAGAGGCAACACCTAATCCGGATAGCATCAAATTTGTATTAAATAAAGAGCTTTTACCCGCAGGTTATAGCTTCGATTTCCCGGATGCGGAAGCAGCGCAAGATTCACCATTGGCAGCTATGCTTTTCAAATTCAGCTTTGTAAAGGGAGTTTATATCAGCCAGAATTTTGTGACAGTAAGCAAATTGGCCGACAGCATGTGGGCAGAGCTGATCCCTATTATCCGTACTTTCCTTAAAGAATATATTACGGCAGGTGATCCAATCATTTCCACCCAAATGCAGGAAGCCTATGCGCCTGCAGAAAATGAAGAAGTGGATGAAAACGAAGTCATAGCCAAAATAAAAGACATCCTGGCTCAAAGTATTAAGCCTGTGGTTGAAATGGATGGTGGCAATATCGAATTCAAATCATTTGAAGACGGCATAGTTACAGTAGCCCTCAAAGGGTCATGCAGCGGTTGTCCTTCTTCAACCATTACCCTTAAAGCAGGGATCGAAAACCTTCTGAAAAGAATGGTACCTGATGTGAAGGAAGTCGTTGCGGAATCATTATAAAGCTAAAAGTTAAAGGTTAAAAGTTAAAGGTTCCATTCGGAAATGGTTGATTTTTGTACCATTTCCTAAACAAGGAATCATTATCTGACAGTAGTTATAGCTACAAACTATTCTGAATATTCTTTAATTTTGGCAATTCTGATTCAGACAAAAATGGCATCCGAAAAAAAATACGCACCGGTTCGTGCTTTAGTTCTCGTTTATCTCGTTTTGGTGGTTTCAGGTTTTGTTGCCCTGTTAATACCGGGTGCGGCAACCAGGCCATTATCCAATATTGAAGCGCTGTTTACTTGTATCAGTGCAGTTACCCTTACAGGATTGCAGGTTTGCGATTTTGCGGGCATATTTACAGCACAGGGACAAATCATCGTCCTGGCTTTGATTGAATGCGGGGCCATCACCATCATAAGTTTTGCGCTTTATTTCGGATGGGTACTGGGTAAGGCTCACTTATTTACCGATGCTAAAAACCTTTTAAATAAGGAAATAAAACCATTATCTGCCTATCTAATCATCCTGCGAAAGACCATCTTTTATCTACTCTTTTTCCAGCTGGTTT
>Ga0206925_1092_pt1 | contig 18287 bp, 20 predicted proteins | sample Alteio_BWOrgHeat_62_FD_152944 | JGI IMG/M metagenome (GOLD analysis project Ga0206925, IMG submission 152944) | Enriched cells from forest soil in Barre Woods Harvard Forest LTER site, Petersham, Massachusetts, United States -... | ecosystem: Environmental > Terrestrial > Soil > Temperate forest >...
AAAGCCGCCGGTGTTAACTAGCGCGGCTGTCGGCAGGGCGTCTTTGCAAAGTTCAAGGACTTCGATGGCGGCCAAGCTGGCTTGGGCGGCTTCATTAGTCGAAACTCCGGACGCTTCTTCCATGGGTTTCATGGCGTCCGGGCCGCTGATCAGGCGCGCATTGGCGCCGAGACGCGCAAGCGCAGAATCGGAAGTCGCCAACTGGGCAAAGGCAGGGTTTTTGGTTTGTGCGTAGGCGTAAGCGGCCAGACGCGGGCGGCTTTGGCCGGTTTCGACCATGCTGGCATCGGCGCCTTCAGTACCGGTGAGGCGGTCTTTATCGAGCACATCGGCGGGTGCACGCGTCAAGCGGCAGTATTGCAGCCAGGCGGTGGCAAAATCTTTGCGGGCGAGCAGCGGCACCAATTCGAACATCACTTCACCGCCGCCTTGAATGGTGGCCAGATTGTAGTCCACCGGAATGGGCTTTTGTTCGAGCGGGTCGCGAATCGCGGTGAGTTTGCCGGTATCGATGTCAAAAGCGACGGTCATGCTGCCGCCACCTTTGAGCGGGCCGATGCCGCCGCCGGGACGGTCCGGATTTAGACCATTGAACTGGCCGGTGCGAAACCAATAGGGCATGCCGACAATGGAGTCCACGCCCGCGAGAATGCGGTCGCGCCACTTGGTGTCACCGGTGCGTTCCCACTCGGTCATCCAATTGCCAGCGAGGGCAAACCAGTCAGGCCCGAGACGAAGGCGCGCAGCATATACGGGCTCACCGGGCACTTGGGGTTCAGCTTCGCGCATGGGGTCCAGTTTGGCGATGGCCTGATCCGCGTGGATGGCCATGTCGTGCATGATGTCGCCGGTGCGTTCATCGGTGGTCAGGTAATAAAAAATGCGCCAATGGTCGGCCTGACTTTGACGGACTTCCTTCGAGCCATCGCCCCACTTGATGACATTGTGGCGGGTGCCGAAGCCGTCAAGTGGCCCAAGGTGGTAAACATTGGTTTCGCTGGTGTTGCGGGTGTGGTTTTCCGCGAGGCGGAATAAATCGGCGCGGCCGGTGCGCAGATAGCTGTACCACAGCCAGAGCGGCGCACCCAATTCGGTGTTGTCCCAGGCGTGACCACCCCAATCGTAATTCCATTGGTGGCGCGGTCCAGAATAGGAGTGCATGAAGTCCCCAAACTGCCAGAAACCGTACCAGTCGCGTTCGTCCACTTGCTTGGCATAAAAAGCCAGCTCGGCATTGAGACCGTCTTCGATCGCTTTTTTATAAGGGGTCGAAGGGTCGGGCAGACTCCAGACACCAAAGACGCCGGTGGAGTGAATATAATCGGGCGTGCAGGCGAGGAGAGGCAAGGCGGTGCCGGTTTTGGCGAGCGCGGCAATTTCCGTGCGGGCCAGGAGATTGGCCGTGGGGAAAAGCGTCAGCTCACTGGTGCGGGCAACCCCGTAGGCGGTGCTGAGGCCGGGCTGCACGTCTTCATAAGAGGCGTTGAGACCGTGGGCGCGCACGTCGTAGTGGCGCATGTCCATCTCCGGTGCATCAGGCGACCAGAGCCAGGCGATAATTTCTGCGGCGGCGCTGCTGGCATGGTCAACTTCGAGGCCGCTGGGATATGATTGCCAGAAATTTTTCACGCTCATGCCGAAGCCGCCGCTCAGGTCGCCCACATAGGCCAGGCCCGTCGCGCGATTGCCCGCCGCAGAAAACAGCCAGGTGCTTTTGGGATTGGTGCGTTTGACAATCGTAAAACCGTCGGGCGTGGGTTGGCTGAGTTTGAAATCATCCCAGACGGCATTTTGTTCGGCGATGTCCGGGCTCGGTTCGCGGGCACCGGGCGTGGCTTGGTTGGCTTCCTGAGCGGCATTACCGCCGCCGGGCTGGAGGGGTTCGTTCCAGAGACCGTCACCCTCGCCGGCAAAAGTCACGTGACGGTTGGCAGGCAGCTCGCGCAGGGGCACGGCAAATTCCACGCCGAGTCCACGGATGAAGTCCTTTTCCTGGTCGCCGTCAAAAGTGATGGTGTGGACGAGACGCACGGAGGTTTGGCCCGCATAAAAATACAAGCGGACCGAGAACGGTAGCCACTCGCGCCCGCTGGTCGCACCTTTGTGCATGCCGTCAATTTTCACCACCGCACGCACCGGGCCGTTTTGCTCGAGCGTCACCTTCTTGATGGTGCTGAGATATTGTTCGCGTGATGGAGAATCTTCCGGATTGGTTTCCGGACCGTTTTGCAGGATGCAGACGAGCTGGCCGTTCTGGGCGATGGTGTAGCCGTTGACGGCCATCCAATCAATGAGGTTGGCCCCGGATTTGGAAATGGCGCACTTGAGCGGGCCGGTGTCCACTTGAATGTACCCGGCGTTGTCGGTGGCGAGGGGCATCCCGACGGCGTGCGGCGCAGTTGTCGAAAGCTTGAGGTCACCGCTCATGCCTGGTGTCGCCGTGGTGGCAAAACCCATGAATTTGATGGAGCCATCCGGCCAGTAAGCCAGCGGCCAGGATTGCACGGGCAGGGCTTTGCCGTCGGCGGCAGTCAGAGAAAACGCCTGGCCTTTTTGCAGGCTACCTTGTGGCCACGGCACACCCCAACTGACACCGGTCGGCGAGGGTGGCGAAGCGCCATCGAGCCAGTGCAGGGCGACATCGGCCGCGCGGGCGGCGCCGGTGGCGAGCAACGCGGCGGTGAAGAAACTAAAACGCAGGGCAGGGGCAAGGCGGGACATCTTCATGGGGAGCTTCCTACGGGGTGGGGTGGAGCAAAGATACAACCCCGAAACTCTTCAAACGTCAACGGCAGGGTGGAAGTTGTGAAAATCTTGCTTAACCTCTCCCGCGCAGGGACCAGCCGAGCCACAACAGCCCCATGGCGGCTATCCAACTACCCGCGACCCGGACGGCAATCCGCATCCAGTGGATTCGCAAAGAGATGACAAGTGCGGACATCAGCGCAACTAGCACGAACAAGGTCGCGGTAACGCCGAGGAGTTGCAGGGTGGCGACCGAGGCAATTGCGCCGTCTTCGGTCATCGCTACGCCGTTGACCACGCCATGGACTAATCCGAGTGCCAACGCCAAAACAACGACCGCGGCCGGAGGCAGCCGCAGATCTGATGCAACTAACAATCCCAGAATAAGAAAGGATGCTGCCAGAATTCCAGCTGTGGCCGGAACCGATAGGCTCTTCGCTCCCACCATATAAACCCCAATCAGGCCACCCACCAGCCAGGCAGCTGGCAAGATAAACAATGCGCGCCGTCCGGGCAACGGTCCACGCAAACCCGCGTAGAGGGCCAGCGCCATCGCGGGTAAAATATCATCGGGGCTAAGTGCGAAGTGACTGATGCCGTCGTACACCGGGCCAAGTCCCGTGGTGACAAGGTGCGCGTGGGCGCGGGCTGGGCCGAGCAGCAGCAATGCCCATGCCGATAAAAATCTCCGCCAAAAATTTCCGTACTTAACCATGGAAAAATAATTGCGCAGGTGGGGAGATTTGGGCGCTTTTCGCCCTAGGTTTTTCCGGCGCTTCGGGGTGGGCGAGGTCGTTCCAGAGGAAATAGACGCCACCGAGAAAAATAATCACCCCGGCAAAGCGCAAGGCCGTCTTGCCAGCTGGCCAGCGATGAATCAACCCAAGGGTGATGCCAACGCAGTGCAGTGAACCTGTGGCGACGACAAACCCGATGCTATAAAGCAGTCCGCTCTCACCCTCGGGCAATTCTTTGCCATGAGCGTAACCGTGGCAGAGGCCGAACAGCCCAACCACCGCTGCAGCGACCCAAATGGGCGGTCGGGCCTCGCGCAATACCAAGGCGCCTAATCCGAGCATCGAAAGCGCGATGCCGATTTCGTCGGCGTGTATTTGGGTTCCATCCATTTGAAAGGATGCCGGCAGGCCCATCAGGCCTAAAAATCCTCCAACTGACATCACGAGTGGGAATGTTACCGGTAATACCCAGATGGCCGGAGCACCCAGTTGCGCGCCCCAGATGCCGACGGCGACCATCGCCAAAATGTGATCCCAACCCGACCAGGGGTGCTGAAAGCCGCTGCCAAAACCACCGCCCTCGCCATTAACAATATGAGCGCTGGCGTTTTGGGTGGAGAGAAGCAACAGAGCGCAAACCAGCAGCCAGGTAAGAAACAAGTCACGCGATGAACGGGGTGCTTTCACAAGTGATGGGGGAATACTGTTTGGAACAATATCACCGTTCGCTGGATTGTCCAGTAGGCGCCGAGGGAGCCGATGGTGTAAACGGGCAACGCCTGCGCCCAGTGCGGCCAGCGAATTTCCAGCCTGAGGAAAGAGCGTACGAGCAATAAAATGAGCGCGACGAAAAAGAGCTGGCCGATTTCCACACCGGTATTAAAGCACAGCAGCGCCCAGGGAATTTCCGAGCGTGCGAGGCCGAGGTCCACCAGCCCGCTGGCAAAGCCGAAACCGTGGAGCAGGCCGAAGGAAAAGGCCACCACCCAGGGATGCCGGATGGTCAGGCTTGTTTCGCCTCGGCGCAGACGCATGATTTCGGGGCCGAGAAATAAAATTGAAAGGGCGATGGCTGCATACAACGGGGGCAAGGGGACGCTGGCATAACCGAGCGTGGCTACGGCGAGGGTGATGCTGTGCGCGATGGTAAAGGCGGTGATGGTTTTGAGCAGCATCCAGTTGTTGTTCACGAGTAGAAGCAGCCCCAGCACAAATAACAGGTGATCCACGCCGGTCAAAATATGCGAGACACCGATTTTTATGTACGTAAGCGATTGCGCGAGCAGATTGGGCGAGGCGGTGAGAACGATTACGGGATTAGCCGGGTTCAGTCGGAAAACGGCAATTTTGCCGTCGGATTGAACGAACTGGATGAACACATCGGCCACCGGCGCCGCCGGGCCGGTGAGTGTAATCGCGCGACCGGCGAGCCCGCCCGGGCAGGTGAGGGTGAAGCGTTCGATTTGTGTTCCCGCGAGGGTGTAGCGCGTCGGGGTCGAGGTAATTTTGCAGTCAGCCGGAAATTGCGGCTCCACGCCGTTTTGCAAATCGAGGCGCGCGGGAACTTTCCACAAGACGGCGTAGGTATCCGCGTCCGTTTGATCCAGCTCAAGGTACACTGGCTGCAATTCGTGCGCCTGCGCGCGACTAAAAATGCCGAGCAGCAGAAGCACCATGAGCGCGGTAAAAAAACGTTTCATGCAGACGGTGGCGAGGGGCGATTTTTTCTTCGTAGCCAAATAAAAGCACCCATCACCAGCAGGAAGATAATTGCCCAAAACGCGACGGTATTAAAGAAGAAGTTTTTATCCACCACCGTCCCCTCCGCGTGATTAGTGACCACGATTTTCTTTGGACCCAGGTCCATGTCCCAGGTCGGCCGCTCGGCGGTCTGGTTGTCCATCCCGATCATGTGAAGGCCTTCATTTACGCCGAGGCTGTTAATGTAGCCTTCGTCCATGCGCTTGATAAAGGACGCGGTGAAGCTCAACTTGCCGTTGGGCGGACGCGGGAAAATATAATCAAACCGGAGATCCGTTTCCTCGTATAGCTCAACGGTGATGGAGTCTGGCGTGATTTTTTTGCCGTCAAGGGTGACATCTACCAACGTGGGCGCGCTTTTTTGAAACAACGTGTGGTAAGTGGATCCGAAATCGCCATCCGTCACCGGCACTGGTGGCGGGTTGTCCACCAATGAACGCGCCGGTACCCGTGAGAGGATGAGTTCGACTTCCATTTGGTCGGGCCGCAGCCAGATGTTCGTGCTGCTTTGCAGCGCGTCATGCGCATGGGCCGCGACCGCGCTAAAAAAAATTAGCGCTGGGGTCAGCCACACAGTTGGTCGGCTAAACATGATCGAGAATCTGGTTAAGATCCAATGGGGGCCGGAAATTTTACAGCCAATTTCTTCGCCCAAGGCTGCAAAGCGGCGGGGATGGAAGGATGCAATACCACGCCCTTTTTCAATTGTTCCTGCCGTATTACGAGGGATTTTTCGCCCGGCAGACGCACGGCTTCACGGCAAATGCGCGGTTTGGATTTCCGGCAAGTTTTTGCAAAAAATTCTGTTTCGCGGCGGAATTGAGCCGTGCCGCCGAAAAATTTGGGATCAATAATCTGGATAAAAACGGAGGCGCCCCAGCGCGCGGGTTTTTCCGCGCGACCATGGCCACAGAGGGCATTGGCGAGGGCTTCGACAATTAGCGACAGCGCAAAACCCTTGTGGCCGAGTTCCAGTCCGCCCAGCGGCAAAATGGCCCCCGGTGGTTTGGCAAACAAAACCGCGGGGTCGTTGGTCGCCCGGCCATGGGTGGTTTGCAGGGCGGTGAAAGGGAATTTTTGCCGGGCCTTAAACATCCGCGCCGTCTGCGAGTTACTCACACTGCTGGTAATGCTATCAATGAGAATCGGTGCGCCGGTGCTGGGGAATCCGGCGGCGATGGGATTGGGCGAGTACTGGCCCTGCCGGCTGCCCGGTGGCGCAACGGTGGCATTCGCCGGGTCGGAACACATCAGAATAATGGCGAGGCCGCAGTCAGTCACTGATTGCAAGTACGTTTGCAAACATGCGATATGGTGGCAGCGGCGAATGGACACGGTGGCCACACCGTGCTTTTTGGCCCGCGGCACGGCCCAATCCAGCGCGTGGCGTATTACATACGGCCCAGGCAGATAATTCGCTTCCAGCAGCAAGGTGGTGGGTGATTTTTTTAAAACCCTGGGCTGGCCGACCTTGGTCATTTTCCCGTCCGCCAGACTTTGCAAATACGGCGCGAGCAGGTGGAGCCCATGCGTGGATTTGCCCAGCAAGTCGCCTTCGACCAGAACTTCAGCCACCGCGCGGGCGGGTGCCCGGGTCAGGCCGCCTTGCTGGAGCAGGGCTTGAGCGAACGTGATGAGCTCCACTGCTTGATACCTTTTAGCCATCGCCCACCAGCAAGGCGGTTCCCCCGGCGGCTGGCCACCCCAAAAATGGCCGGCTGGGGGAATCGCCTTATACCAAAGAACAGGCCTGAGCATTGTTAATATGTTTTTCTTGCCAGATGCGGGGCCTGCGTGAAATGTGGGTGACGTTTAACGCTCATTGCCATGACCAACGAAAACCCTGCTCTCCTTACCGCGCTCGACCAGCTCATCGAGCGCCATCACTTGCTCAAGCATCCCTTCTACCAGGCTTGGTCGGAAGGTACGCTTTCGCGCGAGACCCTCGCGCTTTACGCCGAGCAATATTACCAGCATGTGAAGGCCTTCCCGCGCAACCTGCTGCGCCTGGCTGCGCGTTGTGACGGCCAATTGGAAAACTTGGTCGCCGAAAATGTGGCCGAAGAACTTGATCCGGTAGCGCCCCATCCGCAACTCTGGCGTCAGTTTGCCCTGGCCGTGGGTACGACGGATGAGCGCCTCGACTCCGCCCAACCCCTGCCGGGCGTGGCGAAACTATTGGGCGAATTCCGTGAAGTTTCCGAAAAAGGCCCCTTGGCCCAGGCCGTGGCCGCGTTCTACGTGTATGAAGCCCAGGTGCCGGAAGTTTCCGCCGAGAAAATCTCCGGCTTGCGCAAGTTTTACGGCATCACCCAGCCCGAGGGGTTGGCCTATTTCCAGGTTCACCAGGAAGCCGACGTGCGCCACCGCCAGGCTTGGCGCGACTGGCTGGCCCAGGAATCGGACAACCTCAATCAAGAGGAAATCCTGGCTGGCGCGGAACGCATCCTCACCGGTTTGTGGGGCGTGCTCGACGCCGTCTATCCCGAAGGCTGCGCGTGCCACGGGAAGAACTAGTTCTGCATTTCTAACTTCGGGTTTTTGAGGCCCAAGCTGAGATACCCAATGGGGTAGGTCAGTTTGGGCCTTTTCTTTTTAAACTCGAAACCCGAAACTTGAAACGCGAAACTATGCTTGCGTGAAGCCCGTCCACCTCATTCTCGCCGTGGCGCGCAATGGCGCCATCGGCCTGGCGGGCCGCTTGCCCTGGAAGCTGCCGCAGGAGTGGCAGTATTTTTTGGACAAGACCCGCGGCGGCATTCTTATTCACGGACGCAAGTGCCAGGATCACCACGGCCTCCCGCTGCCCGACCGGGAAGTCATCGTCCTCAGCCGCAATCCGGCCTACGTTCCGCCACCCGGCGCGCAAGCGGCGCATAATTGGCCGGAAGCCTTGGCGCTCGCGCAGGCGTCAGCCCATCCGGGGCCGATTTGGGTCGGTGGCGGCCCGGAGATTTACCGGGTGGCTCTGTCTGACGCGGACCGGGTTTATCTGACGGAAATCCACGCCGATTTCGACGGCGACACATTTCTACCGTGGGAAACCTTCACCCGCGCCGGTTTTACGAAAGTTTTGGAAGAACATCCCGGCCCGGCTGGCCCGGTGCCGTATGTGTTCAAAGTGCTGGGGCGGCCTTAGCTTCTGCCAAAAAATATCGAAAAGTTAACGGAAGTATGTAGTTACGCATACCCTCGGAAACCCTTAAAAACCCTCAGAAAGCCTTTAAATGCCTGAATTCAGCCCGAAAAACAGACGATAATAGTTGAGCCAAGATGTCGCAAGGATGAGTTTATAATGCAGGGTTAGGGACTGTTGCTGGCGGTGGCTTCCTCCACGGCCTTATAAATCACTTCCAGGGTTTCGCCGGTGCATTTCTGAATCCGGCCGAACAATTCGTCCGTCTGTCCCGCGACGAATTCGAGATCGTTGTCGGTCAGGTTGGCCCATTTTTGCTTTAGCTTGCCCTTGGCGATGTTCCAATCACCTTTAATTTCAAGTTTGTTCATATGGATATTTTGTTGGTTAAAAAATGTTTTTATTTGGACGCCTGGTTATGGGCTTCGACAAACCAGAGCCATTTATCAATGCCGCGCGAAACTTCGGTGAACAGGTCGGCGGTGTCGGCGTCCTCTAATGCGGTCGCTTCCTGGATGGATTCACGAACTTCTTCGCCGAAGCAGCCCAAAGCTTTCGAGACGGCGGTAACGTGCGCAAGGCCGGCGGCAATATTTAGCGGATATTCGTGCAGCCGCGAGCGGGCCGCCGCGACCCGCGCGGTGCCCTCGGCAATGCCACCCAACTGGACAATACGTTCGGCAATCTGGTCCACATAGGACGCGACGGCTTCGTCCACTTTATCAAAAAGTTCATGCAGGCCGATAAAGCTCGGTCCTTTTACATTCCAATGCGCCTGCTTGAGCTGCGTCTGCAAATCCACCGCGGAGGCCAGTCGTTGATTCATCAAGGCATTCAGCTTCGACCGGCGCGTTTCTGGCAGGTCGTTTTCGGTTTCATACATTTTCGCCGCTTCCGCAGCGTCAGAGTGGGATGATTTGGACATAAATTATTTCTTGAATGGTTTGGGCAGGCCGCGATCCAAGGTGATGTTGCGTTCTTCGACCAATTGTGCCTCGGCCTCCTGCCAGTGCTGAATATCGAAGCCGGGCAACGAACCCTGATTCAGAAAGATGTAATAGGCGCGTTTGGCCACATCGCGTGGAGACGGACCAAAAGCCACGCCACGTTGTTCAAGTTGATCCCAGTCCGCCAGCGGCGATTGGTTAACCGGGATGGGGTTCTGCTCGCGAGGGAGTTGATGCTGGTGTTTCATGCTGTGGCGATTTCAGTACTTTATTTCTGATTCGGATAGCCATGCGTGCGGGTGAGGTTGCGCTCCTTGAGAATTTCCGCCTCGGCGTCCAACCAATGTTCGACATGGCGCCCGTGGGGGAAACCCTCGTTCACATAACTCAGGTAGGCCTTGGCCGCCACAGCGTCCGCATACGGCGGGAAATCAGTCTTGTTGTGATTTAATCCCCCAGCGGCCGCCACATGGGTCGGGCCCGCCGGTTTTTGGTTTTGATCCTGATAAAAGTTTTTATTCATGCGGCAGCTTAACCTATTGGCGAGTACTGCTGCTATGGGTTGTAACCCGCCCTGCGAATTCATGGTAGGGTATCGCCCCATTGAGGCAGGAGGTCGGGTGGCGTTATACTGACCCCGCGTCGGGCAAACTTGCCGCCGCACTTGCCGAATGCCACTCACAAAAATCATCAATAAGATTACAGTGGGCAATCGACGCCCTCGTTCCGCCGCGGCCGACAAGTTGAACAACCATATGCATGCCTGGGCGCACCGCATGGTGATCGCCGGGGCCCATTATATTGAACAAAGTGGTCGGAGGAACTCCAGTTCGTCGCCCTCCGTCGTCATTCTCTACAACGACATCCATGCGGCCTTGCGCGCCGCGGAGGCGGTGGAGCGCTTGGGGGCCAAATTTCGCGATCGCGGACGGCAGTGGTTGATGCCCGTGCCGGTTGATCAGTTGCATGATTCCAACCGTTTTGACCGCCTGCTTTCCGACGCGAGTTCGGCGGACATGATTATCGTGTCCTACAACGGCTTGGGCGACTTTCCCGCCACGCTGAAAAAGTGGATTGAAAATTGCCTCCAGTTGCAACGCGAAGGCCACGCGGCGGTGATCGCGATGCTGAGTTCCAATGAAAAACTGGATCCGCCGGATTCACCCCGTTATCAATTTTTTAAAAGCGCCGCCTGGGCGGCGGGTTTGGCCTTTGTGGAACCACGGACGGAAATCGCGGAAAAACCGGCAGACAATATTGCACTGTAGCTTTTGCCGTAGTAGGTGTTCACCCCATTGCCATGAGGCGGCGGAAAGCGCTTAATGGAGCGAGCCACATTTTCTCCCAGCCCGTCCGAAACTCGCTCATGAAAAACGCCCGCACGCGATTATCGGCCCGTTATTTGGCAACGCTGCGCGCCCATCTGCGCGAGAAGGGCGCAGGTAATGTCCGCCGCGCGCAGAATTTTGGCCGGGCGGCCTTGGCCAGTGGTTTGGTGACGTTGGATCTGGCCCAGATTCACGAAAATGCCGTGGTGGCGATGGCGTCAGCCCATGATTTTTTCGATCCGCGTAACGGTTCGCTCAAGCGGGCCAGTTGGTTTTTTGCCCAGGCCCTCCGCCCCTTGGAAATGGCCCATTGCGCCACCCGGGAGACCAATCAGCTATTGCGGCAAAATGTGTCGGACTTGGCCAAGGGCAACCGTCGGCTGCAGAGCGAAATCACGCGACGCGAGGCTGGTGAAGTGGTCATCCGCAAAGGGAAGGAACAATACCGCAAGTTATTCACCGAATCGCTGGCAATGCAGAAAAAACTGCGCCTGCTGACGCATCAGATTATTACCGCGCAGGAGGAGGAGCGCAAAGAAATCAGCCGGGAGTTGCACGACGAAGTCGTGCAAACGCTGGTTGGCATCAATGTCGAGCTGTCAGCGCTGGGCCGGGGGGCTTCCATTGGCCTGGGCACGCTACAGGAAAAAATCGCCCGCACCCGATTGCTGGTGGAAAAGTCCGTACAGGCCGTGCATAAATTCGCCCGCGAATTGCGTCCCGCGGTGCTGGACGACCTCGGTCTGATTCCGGCGCTTCATGCTTACAGCAAGAGTCTGGCGGAACGAAAGAAAATTCAAATTCAAATGACGGCCTTTGGCGGGGTGGAAGCGCTCGGCGCGGCCAAACGCACGGTGTTGTTTCGTGTGGCGCAGGAAGCGCTCACCAACGTCGCCCGCCATGCCCACGCCACCCAGGTGCGGATGAGCATCAGTGAAATTTCTGGAAAAATACGGATGGAGATTAACGACAATGGGAAATCATTTAACGTCGGCAAAACCCTTGCCGCCAGCAGCAACAAGCGCCTGGGCTTGGTGGGCATGAAAGAACGCGTCGAAATGGTCGGCGGATGCCTGGCCATCGAATCCAAACCCGGCCTCGGCACCACTGTGCGCGCCGAAATCCCCTTCAAACAGGAGAAAATTAAAAAATGAACACCACCAAACAAATCACTGTCCTGCTGGCCGAAGATCACGTCGTGGTGCGGGAGGGCCTGAGTTCACTGCTGAACGTGGATGGGCGTTTTAGGATACTCGGCGAAGCGCGGACGGGCCGCCAGGCGGTCGAGATGGCCCAGGTACTGCGGCCCGAAGTGGTGCTGATGGACATCGCCATGCCGGTGCTCAACGGCCTGGAGGCAACGAAACAAATTCTCGCCACCGATCCCGCCGCCAAGGTGCTGATCCTCTCCGCGTATAGTGATGACGAGTATATCTCGCGCGCGAGTGCGGCGGGTGCGATTGGTTTTCTCGAAAAGCAAACTTCCTCCGAGATTCTCATCAAGGCGATCCACGAAGTTGCCAAGGGCAAACCCTTTTTCAGCCCAACGATTGCCAAACGTAAGCGCAAAGCCCAAAACAAAGACCGCAGCCGGAACGGCTTGCTCAAGGCCAGTAGCGCCCTGTTGACTTCCCGGGAGTTGGAAGTGCTGCAACTCGTGGCCGAGGGTTCGGCCAACCGGCAAATTGCGTTGGAACTCGGCATCAGCATCAAAACGGTAGAGAAGCACCGGCAGAACCTCATGGACAAGCTCAGCATTCACGACACCGCCGGGCTGACGCGCTTCGCCATTGCCACCGGTGTAATCGAAAACAGCGTGCGGTTGACGATTGTGTAGGAGAGTAGGGTGGGCAGCAGTCAGGACGGTGTGTCACGGCCACCAGACAGGTGAGGTAATAACTTGGGTGGGTATCACCCCATACCGCAAACGCTGCGATTCGTGTATGCTTTGGGAAAATACGCTCATCCCTTTCCATTCTCGGAGATATATTATATGAAAATTCAATTCTTTCTTCCTTTGCCAATCGTGGCACTTGCCGTACTGCTGGGCCTGCCCAATCGTGGCTCCGCCCAGATTTTACTTACGGCCGACAATTTTGCCCTGCTCGGCGGCACGGGTAGCGTAGTCAATACCGGCAGCACGTTAATCACCGGGAACGTCGGCTCATCCACCAGCGTCACGGGTTTTCCGCCGGGGATCATTACGGTGAATGGCTCGCCGGCCTTGCCCATTACGGGCGGCCCGACCACGCAAGCAGAATTGGATTTGATCAAGGCAGAAAATGGTTTGGCCGGCATGGCATCGACTGCAACCAAAACGGGCACTGATCTGGGCGGCACAACCCTGCTCCCGGGTGTTTATACGTATGCCGCCGCGGCGTCGCTGAACGGAGTCCTCACCCTCGATGGCAACAACCAAAGCAATCCGGTCTGGGTTTTCCAAATCGGCACGTCGCTTACCACGAGTAGTAGTTCGGGCGTAATCTTGATCAATGCCCCGGGCAGCGGCAGCAGTGCCGGCATCTACTGGGATGCCCAGTCCGCGATCACCATCGGCGCGGGCAGCACCATCTTGGGGAATTATCTGGCGGGCACCAGCATTTCTCTCTTGGGCAACGACAACGGCATGGGTGGGCGCTTCCTCGCGCAATCCGCCGTTAGCATTTCCAGCGCCTCGAACCTCAACTCCACCGGGGATACCGGTGCTGATGGCTATGATCATGGCTTGACGTATAATGGCAGTGGCCAGGTGGTACCCTCGGTTGCCGTCCCGGAACCCGCGGCATTTCTCTGGCTGGCTCCCTTGGGTGCGATGGGCTTTGCGCTCTCACGGCGCCGGTCGGTGACAAATAAATCAGTTGCTTAAAATTGCTGTCCCGCAGTTTAATTATTTCCCTTGTGCAGCGGCAACGACGCTATCCGCCGCACAAGTAGGGTTACGCCCCATGGCAAACGCGAAGCGGTTCGGGTATCATCCCGCAGTGAAAATTCATTGCTTGCTTTCGGTGTTAGTGACGGCTCTGGCCGGGTTGTTTTATTTTCCGAATGTGGGGATGGCCCAATCCCTGTTGGACTCAGCTGGTGACCTGCGCCTTGCCGACGACGCGTTGGCCACGAAAACTGACGCGTTCGGCGCGATTATCCCCACCAGGGACTTCGGTTTGGCGGCGGCAGCCATGGGCTTTCCGCCGTGGATGTTAACGAATGGACACATGATAACCCCCACGCGTGCCGCGGCTGGTTTCGCGCCCACGAACCATTCCACTTTGACGACCTCGGAGCATAATTCCAGTTTCGATGCTGACAGCGAAGATGGCCTCAACTGGGACGTTGCGAGCGCTGACACTGTTGTAACGGCCAGTCCGCCGCCGGAAAGTTATCTGGCTGGCAGCAATTCGACCATCAGTGATAATGCAAATGGCAGCAGCCAAACCTTGGCGCTGGCAGGCGAGTTACTTAACGCCAACCCCGTTGATTTTCAGGGAGATCTCAGCAGCAGCGGCAGGAAAAAAAGTTTGCTGGGCAGTTTTGGCAGCCTGGCTCATGCGCCGATCGCGATCACGATTCTCTTTTTTGCAATTCTTGGGGCGCTTGGCTATGTCCTCTGGCGGCGACTGCTCCTGCTTGGATAAATTCCCTTGTCATCATCAGCCCCGGGTCTGGTCACCACGCAAGTAGGTCTAGGCCCCATAGTACCTCAGGCATCTTTAGTGTATTATCGTCAGCGTGAAATTCAAACGGCAGTTTTATGTTCCAATCGTCGCATTTGCCACCTCGTTATGCTGGCTTCCTTCCGGGTTTGCCCAGTCCATTTTGGGTGCCGCGGGAAATTTTACGGTTCTGGGCGGAACTGCGGTGACGAGTAGTGGCGCAATCGGTACAATAATCACCACGGGGGACGTGGGCTCGGCCGCCGCGGTCACCGGTTTTCCGCCGGGCGTGGTTACCGGAGGGGCCGTAGTCACCATTGACAGTTCAGTGGTTGATCCGGCGCTGGCGGATCTCGTCAAGGCCGCCCAAGGGTTAACCGGTATGCCGTCCAATGCGGATGAAAGCAGCCTGGATCTGGGTGGAATGACCCTGCTTCCCGGCGTTTATACATTTACCAGTACGGCGACATTAGATGGGGCGCTCACCCTTGATGCAAATTTTAGGAACAATGTGTTCTGGGTATTCCAAATCGGCAGCTCATTCACCACTGCCGCGAACTCCTCAGTCACCCTGATCAATCCTGGCTCAAATGACGGTAGCGATGATGGCATCTACTGGGACACCGGCAGCGCCATCACGTTTGGCGCTAATAATCGTATTCTGGGTAACTATCTGGCGACCACCAGCATTACTTTCGACGATGGCACCACCGGCAGCGGGCGGGCTTTGGCGCAGGCGGGGATTACTCTCGCTACAACGGTCCTTGATTCCCATGGCGGTCCGGGCAACAGCGACTGGACCAGTGGCTTGAGGTACAATGCCATGAACAATGTGGTGCCTGTTCCGGAACCGGCGGCGTTTCTTTGGTTGGTCCCGCTGGGCGTGATGGGTTTTGTTCTCTCACGTCGTCGGCTAATGGTGAATCCCTTGGTTGCGTAAAAGTCTATGATTGATGGCAAATTCATTCTTGGTTGTTTGGTGTTTTTGTCCTGCGCTGGTCTGGGGTGGGGGCAGGACGCGAAAACGTCGAGCTATGCTCCGGTCGTCCAGCACGAGGAGTTTTCCATTTCAAGGTCCCGAATGATTGCCGAGAAACCGGCAGTGATGAAAAGGCAGCTGGATCTTTTGCAATCCCGCTATGATTTGCGCGACGACCCGTTACCCGACGTGACCATGACCCGGGGCAAGCCCATACAGCAAGGCATCCGAGTGAAGCTTAATTCCGGTACCAGCTGGGACCAGCTGGCCGCCCTGACCCCGGAAGAGATTCGCACCAACAACCTTTTTCCGCCAGGCTTTTTGCCACTACCGCATCCCAATCAGCCACAGGGCGGCATGGTCTTTCCTCATGCCGAGATTGAAGAAATCAAAAAACAGGAAGGACGGGACTTGACCCGGTTTGATTTGGATTTTGATTTGCCGGATCAATTTCTCCCGGAATTTCCGCCAGCGATATTTTTAACCACGCATTCAGACTTGGGCGATGTCTCGCAAGGCAAGCTCGTGACGAGCGACAATTTCTTTGAAATGTTCAACGGTATTTTGAATCCTAAGCAGATCGAAGGACTGCGGTTGCTGGTGACGCCGTTTCCGCAACAACAGTTCAACGACACGACCGATCGCCGCTCAGCAAAGCCCTCGCGCGGGGTGGCCTGTTTCGATTGCCATGCCAATGGTCACACCAACGGCGCGACACATTTGTCCGGCGACACCCGACCGCAGGAAAACCGGCATCGCATTGATACACCCTCTTTGCGCGGATTGTACATCCAGCGTCTATTTGGTTCACAACGGGCTTTGAAGTCAGTGGAGGATTTTACGGAGTTTGAACAGCGCGGAGCCTATTTCGACGGCGACCCGGTGCTCGCGACGCAAAAAGGGGTTAATATTTTAGAGCATGGGAGCCAAGTCCAGTTCATGGCGGAGTTTGAGGAGTTGTTGGATTTTCCGCCCGCACCAAAGCTTGATATTTTTGGGAAATTGAATCCAACCAAAGCCACCGCTGAGGAACTTCGTGGCCAGAATGTCTTTTTCGGCAAAGGGCAGTGCTTTGTTTGCCACGAGCCACCGTATTACACCGATAACTCCATGCACAATTTACAGACGGAGCGGTTTTTTAAAACGCAAACGATCAACGGTCTCATCGCTGGTGCAGACGGCCCCATTAAAACGTTTTCCTTGCGGGGGATTAAAGATTCCCCACCTTATCTGCATGATGGACGATTGCTCACCCTGGAAGACACCGTGGAATATTTTAACCTCATTTTGGGAACGAGACTGAGTGCGGACGAAAAAACCGAGCTGGTGGCTTTTCTACGAGTGCTGTGAAAAACGGGTTCTAATTATATAAATTCAGTAGGGTAAGGCCCCATGGTTGGGTGAGTTGTAAACAAGTAAGCTTGGACAGTGAAAATTTTCCGCCTGTTACTGGTATTGATTCTTTGGCCGTTTGCCGCCCGCGCGCAATTTACAGACACCTTTGACACCCTCGATCCAGCGTGGGTGACCGACCGCTACGCACCGGCGGCATTTCAGACGGTGTCGTTTGATGGGGATAACCGCCTGCAAATCACCATTGACCAGACCGGCAGCACGGCGAATCGACCAGCACCCACCTACAGTTCGGACTTCTTCAACACACAAGGAGACCAGCGCCCGGGCGGCATCCTTGGTGCATGGTCACTGAGCGCACAGGTTTTTGTTTCGTCCGCGTTTGACACCACCACCGGCCAGCTCGTGCAGTCCGACCTTTGGGGCCATACTGGCACCAACTCTGCCAACGGTGATTACGCCATTTTTGGCTTAACTAATGCGAGTCCGAGTGATCCGCTCAACCCAAATGCATCGGACCGCTCATTTCGTTTTCAAATTTTTGACGGCACATCCACTGACCCCACCAGTTGGTTTGATGCCGGCGTGCCGTCAGGATTTGTCTTTGATGGCTGGCACACTTTGACTGAAACCTTTACTGGCACGACGGTCGACTATCTGCTCGACGGCGTGGTGGTGTACACCGACCCTTCGAATGATGGCGGCGGACTCCAGACCGCTTTTCTGGAAGCCTACAATTTTGGCCAAACCGATGGCAACGGCCTGAACAACTACTCGGTCTATTGGGACAATGCCATCGCGAGCGTCGTCATTCCAGAGCCTGCCACTTGTGCACTGGCACTCGGGCTGTCCGCCCTTGGTCTGGTGTGGGCCCAACGCCGCTGGTTTGGGAGAGCGGCATGAATACCCCGAGTCCAATCGCGACTTCAGCCAATAAAGCAAGCCATGGCGCAAATCGCCGCCCTGCGCTGACGATGATATTCAAACATCCCTTGGTTCGTGCGGGTCTGGTGCTCGGCGCGGGGTTCGGCGGCATGGCGGACGGAATCGTGCTTCACTCGATTCTCGGCTGGCATCATATGATTTGCTACACGATGGACTGCCAGCCTCTCTCTGTGGCGCAACTGCAACAAGAGAATACTCAGGACGGCTATTTTTTGCTGGTCGTCTGGCTGATGGTGCTGACGGGAACCGCGATGTTGTTTAAGGCCGCGAGTCAGCTGGGGCCAATCGCCAGTGGACGGATTTTACTGGGTGCCATGCTGGCAGGAAGCGGTGCGTTTAATTTTATCGAGGGGCTCATCAATCATCAGATTCTCAGTTTGCATCATGTGGTTCCCGGCAGTCCGCATCAATTTTTGTTCGATATGATGTATCTCGCGAATGGCGTCCTGTTTTTCGTGGTTGGCGCCTGGCTGGTATGGTCGCCGAAGAGCGCGGAGAAATCGCAGTAGGGTTACGCCCCATGGTAGTTACCGTCGCTGTGCTGTATTCTGCGCAGGCATGAAAAAATCCATTTATTTCTCCTCGCGGAACGGAAAGACAGGCTGCGCCAGGACATTGCATCCATGCGAATCTCCGCTGGCGAAATTCATGACTCGCTGCTGCGCTGGGGCTCAATCCTTTTTAATGCGATAGGAAACGTCAGCAA
>Ga0206925_1093_pt1 | contig 18243 bp, 11 predicted proteins | sample Alteio_BWOrgHeat_62_FD_152944 | JGI IMG/M metagenome (GOLD analysis project Ga0206925, IMG submission 152944) | Enriched cells from forest soil in Barre Woods Harvard Forest LTER site, Petersham, Massachusetts, United States -... | ecosystem: Environmental > Terrestrial > Soil > Temperate forest >...
GCAGCCTGCTCACCGGCCTGTGGCCGCACACGCACGGCGAGTTTACGAACAATATTCCGCTGGGCGATACCACGCCGGTGCTCGTCGAGATGCTGCGGCCGAAGGAGTATTACACCGCGTACTTCGGCAAGTGGCATCTCGGCAACGAGATCTTCCGGCAGCATGGCTTCGATGAGTTCGAGAGCACCGAAGACATCTACGACAAGTTCTATGCCAAGGCTGGCCAGGCCGAGAGCAAGGAGCCGCAGCGTACCCGCTCCGGCTACTACCGCTTTCTCGTCGATCACGGTCAGAAGCCCGGTGCAGACGGCGAGTTCACGCGCGACTTCTCCAACAAGCTTCCCGAAGAGCTGAGCAAGCCCGCCTATCTTGCTGGACTGGCGACGGACTTCATCGCAGAGAACAAGCAGAAGCCATGGGTGATGTATGTGAACTTCCTCGATCCACACTCGCCCTACAACAGCGCCTTCGACGGTATGTATGACCCGAAGGATATGGTCGTCCCGGATAGCTTCAACGCACCGCTCGATCCCGCCGAACTCTCGCGTACCAACGTCATCCGCGAACAGATCGTCGAAAAAGAAAACGATCTCAAGAGCGAAGCCATCCTGCGCAAGCGCATAGCCAACTACTGGGGCAAAGTCTCGCTGGTCGATACGATGGTAGGCCGCATCCTCAAGAAACTCGCGGAGACCGGACAGGCTGAAGACACCATCATCGTCTTCACCACCGACCACGGCGACATGATGGGCGACCATCACCTCATCTACAAGTCCGTCATGTACGACGAAGCCTCGCGCGTGCCCATGCTGGTGAAGATTCCCGGCGTGCACGCGCATCCCGGCGTAAAAAATCCCGTCTCCGGTATTGACGTCGTGCCGACGCTGCTCGATCTCATGGGCCAGCAGACGCCACCGCATCTGCAGGGCGAGAGCTGGGCGCCGTATCTGAAAGCAGGGAAGACCCCACCGGCGAAGGACGTCATCATCGAATGGAACGGCCCGCCGTACCCACTCAAGAAAGAACACCTCGAACCGCTGCGCACCATTCGCACCGTCGACGGCTGGAAGATGACGCTCTCCGAGACCAAAGAAGGCGAGCTTTTCAACCTGAACGACGATCCAAAGGAGATGAAGAATCTCTTCTACGAAGATGCATCGCTCGACCGCATTAAAGATCTGGCCGCACGCATCAACCTCTGGCAGCGCTCCACCGGAGACAAGCCAATCCTTTTCGATCAGGCAGCGTGGACAGAGCGTAAGAAGAAGCTGACGAAAGCCAGTTAGCAGGCTGATTCAATACAAAAGAAAAGCCAGATGAAGGGAATTTAAAAGATATGCACGTTCATGGCAGGATCGCCGCATGGTGGCTGACAGCTCTTCTCGCCGTAGCGGGAGCTGCACAGGCACAGGACACGCGCACCGTGACCGAACCCGTATTCCCTCCGGTATGCAGCACGCTCCAGGCCCAGCTCTCGATCACCGCCGGCGAACCCTCCTCCGAGACGGCCTTTGACACCTCCCGCATCCAGAGCGCGCTGAACGCCTGTACCTCCGGCCACGCGCTGGAGTTGAAGACGAACGGGAGCAACGCAGCCTTCCTGATCCAGCCCCTCAATATTCCCAACGGCGTCACCCTGCTGATCGATGGCGGCGTCACTGTCTTCGCCTCGCGCAACCCGGCCGACTACCAGATCACCGGCAAGGAGACCTGCGGCACGATTGGCACCAAGGGAGGCGGCTGCAATCCATTAATCAAAGTGAACAACGGCAATGCCTCCACCGGCTCCGGCCTGATGGGCTACGGCGTGATCCACGGCCGCGGCAACGAGACACTGCTGGTGAGCGGCACCTCCACGGGACAGAACTGGTGGGACGTAACGACCTCCTCCTCCACCTCGCGTACACAGAACAAGCCCGTCATCCTCAACGCCGGTTCGGCAGCGAACTTCACGCTCTACAAGATCACCTTCCTGAACTCGCCCTACTTCAGCGTGCAGTGGTCCGGAGATGGATTCACCGCGTGGGGCGTAAAGATCATCGCGCCCGGCACCGCGCCCAATACCGATGGCCTCGATCCCTCGGGCAGCAACATGACCATCACCAACGCGTCCCTCAGCGGCGGTGACGACAATATAGCCGTCAAGGCCGGCAATGCCAGCTCGAACATCACCGTCACCAATATCAATACCTACAGTGGACACGGCATCTCCGTCGGCAGCCAGACAGAGGGCGGCCTGAATCACATGCTGGTGCAGAACATCAATCAGCTGGGCGATGGCCCGCTCGCCGGCGGCATCGGTCTCCGCCTGAAGTCCGACTCCGACGCCGGCGGTCTGGTACAGAACGTCACCTACAAAAATGTCTGTACCGACAACGTGAACTACCCCGTTGTGCTTAATCCCAACTATGACTCGCGCACGGGAACGGACATCCCCACCTTCAGCAATATCCTCTTTCAAAACATTCACGTCATCGGAACGAAGGGGAAGTTTCAGTTCGACGGCTATGACGTCAATCATCTCAGCACGGTCACGCTGGATAACTTCGTCGTCGACTCGCTCCCGCAGAACTACATCACGCCGGCGATGAGCTACGTCACCATCACGCTCGGCCCCGGCCCCGTCGTACCCGCACTGCTGCAGACGCAGACAGGAACCAGCGTATCCTACAACGGCAGCGTGACGAACCCCACGCAGACCCCCTACGCCTGCACGCTTGCAGGCATTCCGCTCATGACGGGCGAGCTCTATCTCTCGACGGCTGGCGCGACGAACCTGAATACGCTCTCTGCATCAGCACCCGGCGCCTTCACACTGAACGCCGTCGTGCAGCCTGCGCAGTCGCAACTCACCTACGTAAGCTACAAGCCAACAACCTACACAGGAGTGCCGGCACCCACCGCCGCCGTGAACTTCATGGAAGGCGCAACCGTCGTAGGAACCGGAACACTCGGCGGCAACGGCACCATCGCCTCCGCTGCATTGACCGGTGTAACCGCGGGAACGCACACCTACACAGCGGTCTACCCCGGCGATTTGTTCTACCCGGCCTACACCTTCGGCAGCGTCACGGTCACGCTCACCAACGCACCCACCACTGTCGTAACGGCAACGCCCAGCACCGTCTACAACGGCGGTTCCGTGACGCTCAAGGCAACCGTCTCTTCCAGCGGATCAACTCCCACCGGCACCGTCACCTTCTATAACGGAACAGCCTCTCTCGGCTCTTCGGCGCTCATCAGTGGCATCGCTACTCTGGCCATCACGCCGACGGTTCTCGGCAGTGAATCGATCACCGGAGTCTACGCGCCGTCGAACGCGGGCGATCCCGGCTCGACCAGCTCTCCCATCACGTTGAATGTCGTGTCGCCCTTTGCGATGTCGGTTGTTGCTACATCCATCTCGCTCGCGCCCGGCCACTCGGGCACGTCCACGATTACGTTGACGCCCGCCGGCGGCTTCAACGGCACAGTCAGCTCCAGCTGCGTCACCAGCGCTGCCTACGTCACCTGTACGATCGCGCCCACCAGTGTGACCGTCTCCGGCACCACCAACATGACCGCCACCTTCGCCGTCGCCGCTGCGGTGAGCGCTCTGCATACAGCGCACGAAGTTCGCGGCTGGTACGCCGTGCTTCTGCCACTCGGCATTCTGGCTCTTGGCGGCATGAACCGCAGACGGAGCGTGCGCAGGTTGTTTGCGATCATCCTTCTGCTGGGAGCCGGAATCGCCACGCTCTCCGGTTGTGGCAGCGGCGGCGCAACCGCCTCCACCGGAGGCGGTGGTGGATCCCCGCACCCTCCACCCGCCGGAACGCAATCGGCGACGATCACCACCTCCGTCACCAACACCGCCGGCACCTTTACGCAGACGGCGCAGGTCACCGTGAACGTAACGAATTAGCCAGTTTGCCCCCGTATACCCGGTGCTGACATCATAATTTGGACAAAATCTAATCAATTCAGCTTAGGCAGCTAACAATAACCCTATTGTTTGCCTATTCATAGATTATTTATTTCTTAATTTTCAAAAAAATGACAATAAATAATCCGTAATTAAAATTAACTTGACTCCCCTGATTTTGAACGCGTAATGTCCTCCCCGGCTGAGCACTCCCTTGTCTTTCGTCAGTCAGCCATTCGTAGATGGAGCAGTGAATGCCTTCGCCGACACAGTGCAGTTAGACACCCCAAGGCACGGGCATATTCTCGAAATCTTCTGGAGGATGTATGCGTTTCAGCACTCTGATGAAGTATGCCCTGGCCCTGTTGGCCACAACCGCAATCTCAACTCACGTCCGCGCTCAGGAAGTCCTGGCAACGGGTGACGGCCGCGGAACCATCACGGATCCCGGCTTCTATCCCATCTGCTCCACACTCACCGCGAACCTCTCTATCAGCGGCGGCGAGCCCTCGTCGGAAACTGCCTTTGATACCTCCCGCATTCAGACAGCACTGAATGCCTGCAGCGCCCACCATGCCGTGGAGCTGAAGGTAAACGGCGCAAACAATGCCTTCCTGATCCAGCCGATCACCATCCCCAGCGGTTACACCCTTCTGATCGACGGTGGCGTTACCGTCTTCGCTTCGCGTAATCCTGCGGACTATCAGGACACCGGCAGCGCGGAGACCTGTGGCACCATCGGGACGCACGGCGGTGCATGCATACCGCTGATCACGGTGAACCATGGCACCGGCGGCGGCTCTGGCGTGGAAGGCTACGGCATCATCGACGGCCGTGGCGGCGATCACCTGCTCGTGGGCGGTGTGGATAGCGGCGCCAGCTGGTGGGACACAACAAACTCGTCCTCCACTTCGCGCACGCAGAACAAGCCGATCCTGGTCTTCGCCGGTACGGATACCACTCACCCGACGAACAACTTCACGCTGAGCCACATCACGCTGCGCAATGCGCCGTACTTTGCCGTGCAGTGGGCAGGCGATAACTTCACCGCGTGGGGCGTCAAGATCATCGCTCCGGGCACAGCGCCGAATACAGACGGTATCGACCCGCGCGGTACGGACATGACGATCGCGAACTCCTTCATCAGCGATGGGGATGATGCAATTGCGGTCAAGGCAGACGATCCGGCGGCGAACATCACCGTGAACAACGTAAACACTTACAGCGGCCACGGCATCTCGATCGGTAGCCAGACGAACGGCGGCCTGAACAACATGCTGGTAGAAAACATCAACCAGCTTGGCGATGGTATTGTGGGCGTGGGCGGCGTAGGCTTACGCATCAAGTCGGACGCGGAAAAGGGTGGTCTGGTGCAGAACGTAACGTTCATGAATGTCTGCAGCAAGAACGTCGAAACTCCGATGGCGCTGAACCCGAACTATGACAGCCGCACTGGGACCAGCCTGCCGACGTTCACGAACATCGTCTTCAAAAACATCCACGTCATCACGAACACCGGCTCCGGTACCTTTGGCAGCGGCAAGTACCAGTTCGATGGATACGGCACCAGCAACCGTACTACGCTGACCTTCGACAACGTCAACATCGTAGATGACACCCATAGCCAGATCACGCCGGCCGTTGCCTACGTGAACTACACGCTTTCGGGCGGTCATGTCGACTCGTTCCTCGCAAACATGACGGGCACGGACACGCACAAAACCACCGCATCCGGTTACCCGGATGGAACCTCACCGTACGCCTGCGTCACCTCGCAGATCCCGCTGATGGACGGCGAGCTCTACATGCAGACCTCTTCGGCGAACAACCTGCAGACTCTGAACACTGCAGCCTCCGGCACCGTCACGCTGAATGCCGTAGTGCAGACGACACAGTCGCAGCTAAGCTACACCAACTACAAGCCGGCAACTTACACCGGTGTTCCCGCTCCGACCTCGGCTGTGACGTTCTTTGACGGCGCAACCAGTCTCGGCTCGGCTTCGATCGGCGGCAACGGCACGCTGGCTGCACTCAACGTGAACCTGAGCGGCTGGTCGTCGGGCACCCACACGATCACCGCACAGTACAACGGCGATACGCACTACAGTGCGTTCACCTTTGGCACCACGACGATCGTCATCCCGTAATGCAATCAACGGTAACTCCTGCAAAATGCCCGAGGGCCACGCATATGCGTGGCCCTCGGGCATTTAAATCTCTCCGGACTAAGCTTCATCAGCACACGGCTGCACCCTTCGGATTCGGAAACGCATCCACATCCTCTGGATCATCGCGATCGATGCAGGCAAAGTCCTTCTCCACCGCGATCGCCAGCAGACCCGTCTCGCCGTAAAGACCCACCTGCTCGCTCTTCGCCCATGCCCGTACATCCCGCTCCGGCAACGTCACGACGATTCGCATATCCGCGAACTCCGCCGCTATCGACTCCGCCTCAGCCCGCGTCTCCACCGCGTAACGCAGCGCCGGCCCACTCGCAAAGTGCGTCGTCACCTCGACCACACCCGTCGTCATTAACTGCTGCACGTCTTTCTGCGAGAGCCGCAGCCGCAGAGAATCGCCCTTGATTCGAAGCTTCATTCCGTTCCACTCCTATAATTCACTGTACGCATGTCCCAGTCGCCTCCCAGCCCGCCGCAACTGCATCGTCAGCTCGGCCTCGGCTCCGCTGTCGCGCTCAACATGCTGGACATGGTGGGCATCGGCCCCTTCGTCACGCTTCCGCTTGTTGTCGCTGCCATGGGCGGACCGCAGGCATTCCTCGGTTGGATGCTGGGAGCGGCCATTGCGCTGTGTGACGGTCTCGTTTGGGCCGAACTCGGCGCCATGATGCCCGAGGCCGGTGGCTCCTACGCCTTTCTGCGCGAGATCTACGGCCCCAGCAGCGGCGGTCGTCTTGCCTCCTTTCTCTACGCCTGGCAGCTCTGCTGCAGCGCCCCGCTCTCCGTCGCCTCTGGTTGCATCGGCCTCGCGCAATACGCCGGCTTCCTCTTTCCCGCGCTGCGGAACCCCGTAGCCGTCTCCGGTCCGCTTGCGCATCTGCAGGGCACACAGCTTGCCGCCGCCGGAGCCTGCATGCTCGCCGTGCTTCTCCTCTATCGCAACGTTCGCGTCGTCGCCCGCTTCGCCTGGTTTCTCTGGATCGCGATGCTCCTCGCCTTCGCCATCATCCTCTTCGCAGGCTTCACCCACTTTCATGCCTCGCTCGCCTTCACCATGCCCGCCGGGGCCTTTGCCCTCACTCCCGGATTCTTCACGGCGCTCGGCGCAGCCACGCTGCTCACCACCTACGACTACTGGGGCTACTACAACGTCTGCTTTCTCGGCGGAGAAGTCCGCAACCCGCAGCGCAACATTCCCCGCGCCGTGCTCATCTCCATCGTGGCGATCTTCACCCTCTACCTCGCCATGAACATCAGCGTCCTCGGCGCCATCCCCTGGCAACAGGTCGTCGCCGGCACCGCGGACAACAACCATCTCGCCGTCGCCGCCTTCATGGTGCAAAAGACGCTCGGCTTCGCCGTCGCGCGCGCCCTGGCTCTGCTGATCGTCTGCGCCGCCTTCGCCTCCGTCTTTGCTCTTCTCCTCGGCGTCTCCCGCGTCCCTTACGTCGCCGCCCTCGACGGCAACTTCTTCCGCATCTTCGGCAGACTGCACCCTAGGCACGGCTTTCCCCACATCGCTCTGCTCGGTATGGGCGCGCTCGCAACCCTCTTCTGCTTTTTCTCGCTCGCGCACGTCATCATGGCCCTGGTCACGATCCGCATCCTGCTGCAGTTCGTTCTGCAACAGGTAGGCGTCATCCTGCTACGTATCCGCCAGCCACAACGCTCGCGCCCCTTCCGTATCTGGCTCTATCCGTTGCCGCCGCTCTTCGCGCTCGCCGGTTTTCTCTTCGTCCTCATCGAACGCCCGCACGCCGCCGTCGAACTGCGCTACGGCCTGTTTCTCGCCGTCACCGGCTCGCTCGTATTCTTTGCGCGAGCCTTCAAACGCCGCGAGTGGCCTTTTTCTCCCAGCCGCATCTAACCTGGCGTGAGCCACAGCACCGCATCCACGAAGATCATCCGCATCGGTACCGCCGGTTGGACCATCCCGTCGCAGCACGCCGCTGGAACGGAAGGAGAGGGAACGCATCTCCATCGCTACGCTCGTACCTTCAACTGCGTGGAGATCAACTCCTCCTTCTATCGTCCGCATCGGCTGACGACATGGCAGCGATGGGCCGACTCTGTTCCGCCGGACTTCCGCTTCTCCGTGAAGATCCCCAAAGCCATCACCCATGAAGCTGCGCTGGACTGTCCTCCAGAGCTATTGCAAAAATTTCTCAATGAAGTCCAGGGACTCGGCACAAAGCTCGGCTCGCTTCTCGTGCAGCTTCCACCGAAACTCGCGCTGGATAAAGTTCGCGCAGAAAAATTCTTCTCCATGTTGCGCGAGCTCCACGCCGATTCCGTTGCCGTCGAACCACGGCATGCCAGCTGGCTCACTCCGGAAGGAGACGATCTCCTGCAGCGTTTTCAGCTCAGCCGCGTCGCAGCCGACCCACCGCGCACATCGCATGACAGTACACCCGCAGGCTGGCCTGCATTGGAGTACTACCGCCTCCACGGCTCGCCGCGTATCTACTACTCGGCCTACAGCAAAGAATTTTTAGAGGATCTCGCGCAGAAGATTACAAAGAGCAGCGCCACCGAGATCTGGTGCATCTTCGACAACACCACTCTCGGCGCAGCCTTTGCCGATGCGAAGACTCTGCAGCAACGCACCGCGAAGCTATAACCCGCGTGCGGCGTTCAATCCCTTGACCCGTCGCTTCAGATACTTCGCCAGCCAGCCCGATGTGTACCTGGCGCCTGCCGCAAAGCGCATCAGCGGTCCAAACGTATTCGCCGATGCTGGTCCCACAAAGAAAAGTCCTGGCACCGTCGTCTGGAAGTTTCGATCCAGCGCAGGCGCGCCGCCGATCGTTTTGATCTCTGCAGTCAACGCCTCTGGCAAAAAATCCAGCCGATTCAGATTCACGAAATACCCTGTGCCGCAGATCAGGTGGCTCGTTACATGCACGATCTCCGTGCCGTCGCGCTCGAGCGTTAGCTTCACGCGCCCTTCTTCCACCTCCGCACGCTTCACCGTGCAGCCGGTAAGTGCAGTTGTCTTACCCACCACGCTGTCCCGCGAGTAGTACCCACCCGAAGGCCCAAGGGCTCGCCGAACGATCTTCACTCGCAGCTCCGCCGGCAGAAGCTGAAAGATGTGAGGGAAGTGCTGCGCCATCCACGACCGCATTCCCGGTCCCAGCTCCGACATTGGATGCCGCAGCTGTTGCCACAGGCTGCGCTTCTCCACCGGCGGCAATGCAAACTTCAGCCTCTGCCTGCGCGCAACCACGGTCACCGTCGCACCGGCCTCCTGCATCAATCCCGCAAGTCCGAGTGCTGAAGCACCTGCGCCGATCACCGTTACCTCGCGGCCCGCAAACTTTGCCGGTTCGGGATGATCCGAGCTGTGCGATACCAGCTCCTTCGGCAGCCCCGCAAAGACCTGCGGAATGTAATTGAATCGGCTGATTCCCACCGCCACAACCACAAACGGCGCACTCACCGTATCGCCATTCTCCAGGGTGACGGTAAAGCCCTCTCCAGTGCGTTCCAGCTTCATTACATTCTGCGGATCCAGGTGCGGTACCAGCCGTCTCTGAAACTCCTTGCCGTAGTTAATAAAGGATGCAAGCGGCACCGGAATCATCGTGTCGTGATACGGCTCGCGAACCTCAGCACTGTAGCCGCCCAGCGTAAAACTCTTCTTTGCGTCGGAGAGATTGGAGCCGAACCCGTCTGATTTCAAGTGCATACCACGCGGCATCTGGGTCTGCCAGGTCAGCATCGGCTGGCCAAAGATGCGAGCGTCCACACCCATCTGCCGAAGGTGCGCTGCCAAAGAGAGTCCATAAGGACCAGCCCCGATGATCACAACGTGCGTGGAGGCGTTCATTGCACCAATTTTATGGCTTTTACACATCAAATCACTAACCCGAAAGCCACGCCTCCATCCCCTATAGTGTGTATATCCACACCTGAGCCTTCGCTCCAGACTCGTAACAGGGTATTGAGCATCCAAGTTAGGCAAGGTAGTCGACGATGAAGATACTACTGATCACCACGTCCCGCTGGGCGTCGGCCGCAAGGCTTGCGATGGCGCTTGCCGACGTCGGCTGTCATGTCGAGACTCTCTGCCCCCGCAATCACCCCATGCGGAAGACCAGCATTGTGCGCAGGCACATGCTCTTCCATCCGCTGCTTCCCTTGGGCTCCATCAAGCGCGCCATCCGTCGATCCAATCCCGATTTCGTGATCTCCTGCGACGAGCTGACCGTCCTCTATCTGCACCGGCTTCACGCGCAGGCCTCGCCGGAGATTCGTGCTCTCATCGAGCGCTCCCTCGGCGACCCGGCCGGCTACTCTCTCACGCATCACTGCAACCAGCTCATGACGCTGGCCCAAGAAGAAGGCGTCGCTACACCCGCTACGGCAGAAGTACCAACACCAGCCAGCATTCCCGGTCTCGCTGCACGCTTCGGTCTGCCTCTCATCCTCAAAGCAGACGGCACCACCGGTGGCCAGGGCGTCCGCATCCTCACGGAAACCTACGGTGCAGAAAAACTCTGGAGCACCCTTCGCGCGCCCATCGGTCCAGTGCGTCTTCTCAAGCGCATGCTCGTCGACTCCGACTGGAACGGCGTTATCCCCTTCCTGCGCCGCGAGAAGCGCGTTGTAAATGCACAGTCCTTCGTCCCCGGTACCGAGGCCAACATGGTTGTGGCCTGCTGGAAGGGAGAGCTCCTCTCCGCGCTCTGCTTCGAAGTAGCCAGCGTCTGGTACCCGCGCGGTCCATCCTCCGTGGTTCGCGTCGTCAAAAATTCTGCGATGGAAGAGGCCGCACGCAAAATCGTAAAACGACTGAACCTCTCCGGCTTCTGCGGCTTCGATTTCATCCTCGACGAAATCACCGGCGCTCCGCTGATGATCGAGATGAACGCACGCCCCACGCAGCTGGCGCATCTCTCGCTCGGCGATGGACGCGATCTCATCACCGCATGGCTCAGCGCCGCCAACGGCACCTCCATGCGCGCGCGCCCTGCCGTCACCGGCAAAGACCTCATCGCCATCTTCCCCCACGAGCTTCATCGCGATCCAGGCAGCCCCGAACTGCAGAACGCCTATCACGACGTCCCCTGGAGCGAACCCGCTCTCGTCCTCGCCTGCCTGAGGAAGCCGTCCAAGCTGGCCTCATGGCGTCCTCACCTGCAATGGCTGAACGTCCGCTCCTTCCTCGGCCTCCGCAAAAGCTAGCTGGCACCGGACTGGGTGCCCATCTTCGCCGCTATTTCATCGCGGCTAAGGTGGGCATTCGCGCGTTAGCGCGAACCTTCGCAGGATGCTCGCGAATGCGCTATAAAAGTGCATGGCAATCCCCACCAAAAACGCCGTTAAGATGCTCCAGGAGCTCCGCGCTCTCACCGCGGACGACAACGGCGCACAGCGCGTCGCCTTCACCGATACCTGGATCAAAGCCCGCGACTGGTTCGCCGATCAGATTGCCGATCTGCCCGTCGAGCATCATCGCGACGCCGCCGGCAACAACTGGGTCACTCTCCCCGGCGCATCCGAAAAGGCACTCGTCTTCGGTAGTCATCTCGACTCCGTTCCCAACGGCGGCTGGCTCGATGGCGCACTCGGCGTCCTCTGCGGCCTCGATGTCCTCAGCCGCATCGCCAAAAAGTATGAAGGCAAGCCACCCATCACCATCCGTCTCGTTGATTGGGCCGATGAAGAGGGCGCTCGCTTCGGCCGCAGTCTCTTCGGCTCCTCCGCCTTCGCCGGAACCCACACCATCGACGCCGATCGCAAGCGCGCCGACAAAGACGGCATCACGTTAGAGGACGCGCTCGCGCAGTGCAACATCGCGATGGAGAAGATCGGAGACGCGCAGGCCGAGCAAAAGAATGCCGCCGCTTATCTCGAACTCCACATCGAGCAGGGCCCCGTCCTCGAAGATCTCGGCCTCGCTCTCGGCGCCGTCACCGGCACCAAAGGCGTCGAGCGTCACGCCATCACCTTCCACGGACAGGAGGCCCACTCCGGTTCCACGCCCATGGCCGTGCGCAAAGACGCTCTTGCCGCCGCCGCAAAGCTCGCGCTCGAGATTCGCACCATCGCAAAGAAGCATCCCGACGCCGTCTGCACCATGGGCTCCGTCAAAACCTTTCCCGGCATCGTCACCGCCGTCGTCGGCCGCTGCGAAGCGACACTGGACCAGCGCGACCTCAACGCCGATGTCCTCGCGCAGATGTACAAAGAAGCACAGGACGCCAGCAAGCGCTTTGCCGAAGAAGAGCACTGCACCGTCGAGTGGTCGCGCATCTGGGCGATCGAACCCATCCCGTTTCATCCGGAGCTCATCGACTTCTGTGAAGCCGCCATCCTCGAGACCACCGGCAAAGCCCACCGCCTCCCCAGCGGCCCCTTGCACGACGCCGCCGAAGTCGCCCGCGCCGGCATCCCCACCGTCATGATGTTCGTGCAGTCACTCAAAGGAATCAGCCACAACAAGATCGAAGACACTAAACTCGATCACCTCGCCCTCGCCGTCGACGCGATGGAGAAGCTCGCCGAAAAGACAATTTCCTGGATCCAGAGCAGATAGAATCGAACCGTCTCGACGCCCGATTCATGATGTTGATATATGGCTGACAAAAAACGCCCAGAGGAAGCGCCAATGGAGTGCCAGGGGAGTATCAGATGAGTAGAAAGCTGGGTTTGTGGGCGGTACTAGGCTGTGCGCTGCTGGTTCCCGTTCGTTTCTGTGCGCAGGAGCCGCCACCTTACACGCTGAAGGTGAACGCCCGCGAAGTCGTGCTGGACGTGGTGGTGCATGACAGCAAAGGGCATCCCGTCCGTGGGCTGAAGGCGGACGACTTTGTGGTCGTCGAAAATCAGGTTCCGCAGACGGTGCGTAGCGTGATCGAAAATTCGCCGTCGTGCAAGGGTTGCGATTTGCCAACGACACAAGCGGCAACGCCCGGGACGAATGTCTTCCGCAACGTGACGCTGCCGGCGTCGGTGCAATCGAATGTCGTGACGGTGATCCTGATCGACGCGCTCGAAACCCCGACAGTCGCACAGATGTATGTGCGGCAGCAGTTGGCGTCGTTCTTCCAGAAGATGGCTCCGGGGCACCTGTTTGCGATCTTTCAGCTCGACACGCGGCTGCATTTGATTCAGGGCTTCAGCGACGATCCGCAGACACTGCTTGCCGCAGTGCAAAGTAAGCGGGAGATGCCCTCGCTACCCGCGAACCTGGGCAAGGGAGACCGCCAGGTGATGGTGGACCAGGCCATGTACGTGATGGCAAGGTATCTCGATGCGTTTCCAGGACGAAAGAACGTCGTTTGGTTTACGTCGGCTGTGCCGGGCAAGATCTCAGGACTGAAGGACAATCCGTTTCCAGACGCTGTGGACTTCGACCTTGCAACAGGCAAGCCAGGGAATGCGCAATCGCTGAGCCGCGTCGCTGTCTATCCGATCGACGGGAAAGGGCTGACCATGTACGGCGGCTTCGGCACAACGCAGGCAGACATGGACAAGGTCGCCGAGCGCACCGGCGGACAGGCTTATCACAACACCAATGGACTCGATCGCGCTCTGACAGAGATCACCGAGACGAGCTCCGACTTCTACACGCTGGCGTATGCGCCTACGGACACTCACTTCAACGCGCATAGCCGCCGTGTGGAGATTACCGTGAAGGGACGCAAGCTGACCGTTCTCTACCGGCATACCTACTACGGACACAAGGGCCATCCGAAGGAACTTCGCAAGCGGATCGTTGCACCGGAGGCCTATTTGCCCGCAGCTCCCACGGCCGGGCCTGAAGGCGTAGCACTGGCAGATCGTCCGGCGTTCGACGCAGCGATGGAGCTTGGCGCGGTTCCTGCTGGAGAGCTGCTGTTTGAAGTCAGTGTGAAGCCAGATTCGCAGGCGACCAGGTTGCAGGCTGGAGAGCCGGCTCCGCCGGCGAATTTTCTCGCTTCCGATTATGTGAAGAAACCGTTCCGCAACTACGAACTTCACTACAGGGTGGATCTGGATAGGCTGGCGCAGGTTGGACCGAACGACGGTATACGGAAGGCCGAACTGGTGTATGCCGTTGTTGTCTACTCGCCGGAAGGCGAGATCGTGAACTCGCTGGTGTCGCAGAGCAGCTTGAACATTGGACCAGGAGCATCTGCAGAGAAAATGGTGGTGGGAACGACGCAGAAGATTGCTGTGCCGGAGAAGGGAATTTATTTTCTGCGGATTGGTGTGCAGGACCTGAATGGGAATCTCATCGGCTCGATGGAAGTGCCGATGGACGCGATCGTAAAACCTAAGATGTAGCCGGAATCTGTTTCTCTACCGCTATTGCTCATCGCGTCGAAGATGGATATCGAGCGATACTCGACTGTTTTCTTCTCACGAAGCCCATATCCAGCATCTACACTTGTGGAGCTTCATGCGCATCTTCCACTCAGCCCGGGCCGCACTCTGCATCCTCGTTCTGCTTCTCGCAGCCCCGAGCAGCCACGCCTACTCCGTCCTCACTCACGAAGAGGTCGTCGACATGGTCTGGGACTCGCACATCGTCCCTCTGCTCAAAGTGCGTTTTCCGAACGCCACGTCCGAAGAGATCCGCCGAGCCCACGCCTATGCCTACGGCGGCTCCGTAATTCAGGATCTCGGATACTATCCCTTCGGCAACCCGTACTTCTCCAATCTGCTGCACTACGTCCGCACCGGCGACTTCGTCTCCGCCCTCATCGCCGACTCCACCGACCCGAACGAATACGCCTTCGCTCTCGGCGCTCTCGCCCACTACTGCGGAGACACCATCGGCCATCCGTACATCAATGAGGCCACCGCAAGCGAGTACCCCAAGCTCCGCAAGCGCTTCGGCAAAGTCGTTACCTACGAGCAGGATCCCACCGCGCACCTTCGCACCGAATTCGGCTTTGATGTCGTGCAGGTCGCCCACTCCCGCTTCGCGCCCGATGCCTACCGCGACTTCATCGGCTTCCAGGTTGCGTCGCCGCTCATGCACCGCGCCTTTCAGGAGACCTACGGCATCCGGATGGAAGATGTCCTCACCCATGAAGACCTCGCCATCAATACCTATCGCCACTCCGCCAGCTCGCTCATCCCCAAGATCACCCGCGTCGCGCTCGTCGCCTACGGCAAGCAGTTGAAGGCGGAAGACCCCAGCTTCAACAAGAAGCTCTTCATCTACCGCCTCAAGCAGTCCGACTACCGCAAGCTCTACGGCCGCGGCTATCAGAAGCCGGGCATCGGGGCGCACATCGTCGCCTTCTTCGTGAAGATCGTTCCCAAGATCGGCCCCTTCCGCGCCCTGCAGCTCAGCCTGCCGAACGCGCAGGAAGAGGATATCTACCTCAAGAGCGTGAATCTCACCGTGAACTTCTACCGTCTCCGCCTCGCCGAGCTGCAGCGCCCCGCCAACGTCCGCTCCGGCCTTGACCTGCAGGACATCGATCTCGACACCGGCCAGCCCACATCCTCCGGCGAGTACGCTCTGGCCGATCAGAGCTACGCGCGTCTTCTCGGAGACCTCACGCAGCCCTCCGGCACGCAGCTTCCCATCCCCGTCCACGACACCATGCTCTCCTTCTACGCCGACCCCGCTGCGCCCAACACCATGAAAGCAAAGCCCAAAGACTGGCAGCAGGTGCAGACCAATCTCGCGATTCTTCGTACGGCGCCCCGTGTGCTGCCATCGCAGGCCGTGTCCGATGTGCCACAGGCAAAGACGCCGTAGCTCTCAATTCCGGCCCAAAGTACGCTAAACTAGATACACCGTCGCACATGTGTACTCATGTTTGCGCACCGCGCGCCCACGCGAGCAATCGCAGAAGCTTGCCCTGAGCGAAGCCGAAGGGTGCGCGCAGCCCCCAAAAGAACAGGAATTGAAGACATTGAGTCAGGCCATCCGTAATATCGCCATCATCGCCCACGTTGATCACGGCAAGACCACCCTTGTGGACGCGATGCTGCGCCAGAGCGGCACCTTCCGCTCCAATGAAGCCGTAGCCGAGCGCGTCATGGACTCCAATGACCTCGAAAAAGAGCGCGGCATCACCATTCTCGCGAAGAACACCGCGATCCACTACAAAGACTCCAAGATCAACATCGTGGACACCCCGGGCCACGCCGACTTCGGCGGCGAAGTCGAACGCGCCCTCAAGATGGTCGACGGCGTCGTCCTCCTCGTCGATGCCTCCGAAGGCCCGCTGCCGCAGACGCGCTACGTGCTCTCCAAGGCTCTCGAAGCCAAGCTCACGCCCATCGTCGTCGTGAACAAGATCGATCGTCCCGACGCCCGTCCCCAGGAAGTCCTGAACGAGGTCTATGACCTCTTCATCGACCTCGACGCCGACGAGTCCGTCCTCGACTTTCCCGTCATCTACACCAACGGCAAGGCCGGCACCGCCACGATGGACCTCAACGTCCCCGGCACCGATCTGCAGCCGCTCTTCGAGCTTATCTTCCAGACGATCCCCGCTGCTCCCGGCACCGCCGATGGCGATCTCCAGGTGCTCGTCACGAATCTTGATTACTCGGATTATCTCGGCCGTCTCGCCATCGCGCGCGTCTTCAACGGCACGCTCAAGACCGGTCAGGAGATCAACCTCTCCCGTATCGATGGCTCGCTGCAGACCGTGAAGATCACCAAGCTCTTCACCTTCGACGGCCTCAAGCGCGTCGACACGAATGAGACCACCGTCGGTGACATCATCGCCGTCGCCGGTATCGAGAACATCACCATCGGCGAAAGCTTCTGCGCGCTCGAGAACCCCAAGCCGCTCCCCATCATCAAGATCGATGAGCCCACCATCGCCATCGTCTTCTCGGTGAACAACGGCCCCTTCGCCGGACGCGAAGGCAAGCTCGTCACCTCGCGCAACATCAAGGAGCGCCTGGAGCGCGAACTGCTCACCAACGTCTCCATTCGCGTGGAAGACACCGGCACTCCGGACAACTTCAAGGTGCTCGGCCGTGGTGAGCTTCAGCTCTCCGTGCTCATCGAAATGATGCGCCGCGAAGGCTTCGAGCTCATGGTGTCCCGCCCGATGATCGTCACCAAGCGCATCGACGACAAGCTCATGGAGCCCTCCGAAGTCCTCACGATCGATGTTCCGGAAGAGTTCTCCGGTACCGTCATTCAGAAGCTCGGACCACGCAAGGGCGAGATGACCAAGATGGCGAACCACGGCTCCGGCCGCGTCCGCATGGAGTTCAACGTCCCCTCGCGCGGCCTCATCGGTCTGCGTAACGAAATGCTGACCGAAACGCGCGGCACCATCGTGATGAACTCCATCGCCGGCCCGTACATTCCATACACCGGTGAGATCCCGCAGCGCCCCTCGGGCGCGCTCATCTCCGACCGCACCGGCACCACGACGCTCTACGCACTCGATGGTACCCAGGAGCGCGGCGTGCTCTTTCTCGGCGACGGTGTCGAAGTCTACGAAGGCATGATCGTGGGCGAAAACTCCCGCGATAATGATCTCGACGTCAACTGCGTCCGCGAGAAGAAGCTCACCAACATGCGCGCCTCCGGTTCGGACGATGCTGTTCGCCTCGTCCCCTTCAAGGTCCTCACCCTCGAGCAGTCCATCGAGTTCATCGCGGACGACGAGCTCGTCGAAGTCACGCCGAAGTCGATCCGTATGCGCAAGAAGGTCCTGCAGGCCAACCGCCGTCCCAAGAAGAACAACCCGCCCGCAGAATAATTTCAGCTATCTGCCGCCTGACAATCTTTCGTCAGGCGGCAAATATTTTTAAGCAACAATTAGCTTAATTGCCGTCATCCCGGCCGAAGCATCGCGTACTTTGCGATGCGCAGCGGAGGGACCTGTTTCTCACTCCCTGCTGACTCCGCGACGGCCGCTTTCACTGTTCGCGGATGGATGCTACTGTTTTTACAGGCCTCACCCATGACATCCCAGCCGCACCTCCAGACCGATCAACCAGCGAAACCCGCGCCCGTCTGGCTGCAGCGTCTCTCGCTCGTCGTGCTGGTCGTCTTCTGTCTCTACCTCGGCTCCATAGTGGCCATCCTTCCCTGGTGGACGCGCGTCTGGGAGAACAACACCATCGTTCTCAACCACCCGCAGCTCGCAGACTTCCTCCGCCTCGGCGTCGTCCGCGGAGTCCTCACCGGCATCGGCCTCCTCGACATCTGGATCGGCATCTCCGAAGCCATCC
>Ga0206925_1094_pt1 | contig 18219 bp, 16 predicted proteins | sample Alteio_BWOrgHeat_62_FD_152944 | JGI IMG/M metagenome (GOLD analysis project Ga0206925, IMG submission 152944) | Enriched cells from forest soil in Barre Woods Harvard Forest LTER site, Petersham, Massachusetts, United States -... | ecosystem: Environmental > Terrestrial > Soil > Temperate forest >...
AGTCCTCCGCCAAACGTCCCGGCGCCAAAAAAAGCGCGAAGAAACGGTAAGCCCAAACTTACTGTCCCTTGGCGTAGGCCGCCGCGAAGTAAGTCAGGATGATGTCCGCCCCCGCCCGCCGAATGGCGAGGAGGGATTCGTCACGTGCCGCGCGCAAATCGAGCCAGCCGCGTTCGGCGGCAGCGCAAATCTGGGCGTATTCGCCGGAGACCTGATACGCCGCCACTGGACGGTGCGTGTGGGCGCGCAAACTGGCGATGATGTCGAGGTACAATAGCGCGGGTTTGACCATGAGGATGTCTGCGCCTTCCGACCAGTCGAGGATGGCTTCGCGCATGGCCTCGCGGCGATTGGCGGGATCCATCTGGTAGGTTGCCTTGCTCAATGGAGGCTGGCCGGTGCGCTTGCTGCCGACGGCGTCGCGAAAGGGGCCGTAATAAGCTGAGGCATATTTCGCGGTGTAGGCGAGGATGCCGGTTTCTTCGTGGCCGGCGGCATCGAGGGCGCGGCGAATAACGCCGACGCGGCCATCCATCATATCCGACGGCGCGACAAAATCCACGCCGGCCTGGGCGTGCAACACGGCCATCTTGGCCAAAATCGCCACGGTGCGGTCGTTGTCCACGTCGTCGCCGCGTTTGGTGAGGATGCCGTCGTGGCCGTGAGTCGTGTAGGGGTCGAGCGCGATGTCGGCAAAAATGGGGAAATTTGGCGCGGCGGATTTGACTTCACGCACGGCACGCAGGACGAGGGAGTTGGGGTTCAATGCCTCGCGGCCCAGGGCATCCTTGCGCTTGGGGTCAATTTTGGGAAAGAGCGCGACCCCACCGAGGCCGAGTTTTTGCAAGTCTCGGCAATAGGCGCCGAGCCGGGCTAGCGGAATGCGGAAAATGCCGGGAAGCGACGGGACGGGCTCCAGTTCCTTGCCCTCATGAATGAAGACCGGCTGAATCAACTGGGCGGGCGACAGGCGGGCTTCGCGCACCAGGGCGCGGATGGCGGCGGTGCGGCGCAGGCGGCGCGGGCGCTGGGGCAAAACGAGGCGGGCGGGCGCGGATTTAGCGGCCTTGGGCATGGGAACCGGGGATTGTGCCAGAATCGGCCCCGGGGCGAAAGCGCGAAAAAGAGGCTCTCCACCCTTCTTTTTTAACTGCCTTTTTCGGCTTCATCCTTCATTCCTCATCCTTCATCTTCCTTCCATGCCTCTGAAACTGCTCAATACCATGTCGCGCGCCGTCGAACCGGTGGCGCCCGCGCACGCGGATGGCGTGTTCCGCCTTTACTGTTGCGGGCTGACGGTGTATGGGCCAGGCCATATTGGCAACTTTCGCGCCTTCGTCGCGCAAGACGTGCTGCGACGCGCATTGGAAATCGAACTGGGCCGCGACAAGGTCAACCACGCGCGGAACATCACGGACGTGGACGACAAGACGATTCGCGAATCGCAGGCGGCGGGCAAAACCCTGGGTGAATTCACGAAAGTCTGGACGGAAAAATTTCATGCGGACTGCGCGGCATTGAATTTGCTCGCGCCGCAACATGAACCGAGTGCCGTCGAGCACATTCCCGGGCAAATCGCCATGATTGAGCGGTTGCTCAAAAACGGGCATGCCTATCGCGCGCCAGACGGTTCGGTGTATTTCAAAGTTTCGTCGTTTGCGGAATACGGAAAATTGTCGCACTTGAAGCTGGAAGAACTCGAGACGCAAAAGTCCAACAGTGCGGGCGCGGTGAATGCGGCGGACGAATATTCGCGCGAGCATGTGGCGGACTTTGCGTTGTGGAAAACGCGCAAGCCGGAGGATGGCCCGAATTTCTGGCCCAGCCCATTTGGTGAAGGCCGGCCCGGCTGGCATATTGAGTGCAGTGCGATGATTGAGAAAATTTTCGGCGGCGCGACGATTGACCTGCATGGCGGCGGCGTGGACCTTATTTTTCCGCACCATGAAAATGAAATCGCCCAATCGTGCTGCGCCCACCACGGCGAGGCGAATTACGGTTTTGTGCGCCAATGGTTCCACAATGCGCACCTGCTGGTGGATGGACGGAAGATGTCAAAGAGTTTGGGCAATTTTTACACGCTGGCGGACATTGAAAAGATGGATTTCGCGCCGGTGGTGCTGCGGTATGCGCTCATCGCCGGACATTATCGCTCGCCACTGAATTTTACCAAACATGGGCTGGAAGCGGCACAAAGCGCGGTGCAGAAATTGGACAAACATGTACAGGCACTGGCCCTGCGTGCGACGGGTGATGCTGCGAAAGCGAAGGAAGCAATTGCGCGCTTGAAGAAATCCGCGCCGGAAGCGCTGCGCTGGGGCCGCTATGCGACGGCGTGGGAAGTCTTGTGCGACGACTTAAACGTGCCCGGCGCGATGGGCGAGATGTTCAAGATTGAACCGAAAACCAGCAGCGTCGAACAGGCGATGGAAGATTTGGAAGGAATAATTAAAATCTCGGTGTTCGCGCTCGGGCTGGACGTGCCGTTGACGCAGGCGAAAACTGAAGCCCCGGCGGAAATCATCGCACTGGCGCAACAACGCTGGGACGCGAAACAGGCCAAAGATTTCGCGAAGGCGGACTCAGTGCGCAAAGAACTAACGGCAAAAGGCTGGAAAATTTTAGATCGTAAAGATGGATTTGATTTGGAGAAAGAGTAGTTACGGCGTCCCACTCATCGCCTTTTCAACCCCGGCCTCGTTGGACTCGGCGTCGGCGCGGTCGGCGCGGTATTGCGCCCAGGCGTCGCGGAACGCTTTTTCGTCGTCATTGCTCATTTGCGTCAGGGCACGGAGCAGGGACAGCAACGCGTTTTTATAAACGGGATTGACCTGAATGGGCAGCGGCGCGGCGTTGAGCATGACCGTGGCGAGTTGTGCTTGCAGGGATTTATCGGTGCGGCTGGGCCACGCGTCGTCGAGGCGGGTCTGTTGGGTCGCGTTGTTGGCGAGTGGAAGATCCACGAATTCAAGACGGTCGAGCAAGGCGCGGCTTTGGGCCATCGAAAGCACGGGTGAAAGATGGTGTTGGGTCAAATCGCGGCAGTTGACCTGCCACCAGAGTTCGAGCTCGCGGGGGTCGTCAAATTTTCCGGGAAAGGCGGTGGTGAGGGCCGACACCGGGTCACCGCCAGAGACCAGCGGGCCAAAGAGCGGAGCCGCACTCGAAGAATTACCGCGACTTTGTTCCTCAAAAAAACGGGCGAGCCAGTAGGAGTTCAAAGCCAGCAGGGGCAAATCATCCGCGGAAGGATTTTCGGCAGTCATGATTTGGCGCAGGGAGAGCATGGGCTGGCGGCGGGCCTGGGCGGCAAATTCATCCACGATGGCGGGCTTGGTCTCGGCTTCGAGCAATTTGCCGTAAGCGAGCTTCAACCATTCGGGCGCTTTGTCCCCCGCCGATGAATTTTGCCACGCCGCAATGCTTTCAACGGTGACGCGGGCGAGGGCCAGGCAAACGTCCGACAAGGCCGTGTCCGGCCCCCAGCGAATGAGCGCGGTGTGGTGGCCTTCGGCATCCGTGTTGACCAAATACGGCCCGGGGAAAGCCGCTTGGGCGGCGGGGATGAGCTGAATCCGGATGGCCCCGGGGGAGAAGTCGGGCCAGGGCAAATCTTTCGTCAGCAAAACCTGCAGATGCTGGGCGAGCCCAAGAACGGCCTGCACCGAGGGATAGTCAGCCGCCTCAACTTCAAAGGCACCGGAAGATTGTCCCAGCGGCGGCCCACGCAACGGACGCACGCCGGCGGGAACCGTCTGAGTGGGAGATAGAACCGGCGCATCCAGGTGGTTGGGCACACTGTTGATTGATGCCGCGCGACTCGCAGTTGGCAGCAGAACCAAACACAACCCGCACTCTAGTAGCCACCACCCGACGAGGTGGCAAATCCGGCAACCAGGCGAAAAGGACACCGGGCGCATGGACACCTCGCAAAAATACCGGACGGTTATTTGCCACCGAGGACGAGTTTGCCGTCCTCCACCGATGCGCTCGGGAATTTGGCCCAGGCGTCGGCATATTTTTTCACGTCATCACTGCTGGCGAACGCGGCCACAAAAGTATTGAAGATTTTTTGCGCGAGGCCCGGCATGACGGGAATGCGCGCGTTGCCGAGAAAACTGTAATAGGGTTTGAACTGCGGGCCGGTGGAACCCTGAACGAAAACGCCGCGAGCCTGATAAACGGTGTCGAAGTTGACCCCAAACAGGGTGATGGTCATCGGCAGGGCGACTTGGAAACTCACTGGGGCGTCGGCGGGTGCGGCGGGATCCTTGAAGGCGTGGAAGTTCGGTGTGCCTGCGGCGATGCCCCAGGTTTTGAGATCCTGTTCTGCGACTTTCACGTCTTTCGCCACTTCGGCCTTGGCTTTGTCGGCCACGGAGACCGGCTTTTTGGCATCGGCGGCGGCCGCCGCTTTTTTCTCGGCCTGTTTGGTCTGGCCAACATCGGACTTGAAATTGGCGGCAGCCCAGGCGTTAAGTTCGCCATCGGAAATCGTCAACCCCGGCTGGCCGGCGAGGAATTGGGCTTCCTTGGATTTGTAGTCGCCTCCCGGCGCGCCAGCCCAGAAATACAAACCAGCGGGCGGGGGCGGGACTTGGCCGGTTTTGGCATCGGCCTTGGGTTTATATTCCACTGGAGCGGAAGTGGCCAAAATGATCATCCCCAGAATGCCGCCCAGAAATGCGCTCATGAATCCGCAAATGACGGCCCCTTTAAAAGTGGCCTGCTTGCGGGCTTTTTTCTCGCCCGTGGGATCAAAGTGAGTGTTGCCCATGACAGTTCAGGATTTGGCAGGTTTTGAGGAAGAAGTTTTGGCAGGCTCGGGCTTGGCGGCGGGCTTGGAATCAGCTTTGGATTCGGATTTGGGTTCGGAAGATTTTTTCTCGGCGGCGGCGCTGGTGGCGATGGAGCTGGCGGAACGTTTGTAGTCGGTTTCGTAAAAGCCGGAGCCTTTGAAGATGAGTCCGGCGCCACCGCTGATGAGGCGCTTGAGGCCGGCCTTTTTGCAAGACGGGCAGCGCTTCAACGGCTCGGCCGTGATGGGTTGGTAGATTTCGAGGTGTTTGCCGCAAAATTTGCAGGCGTATTCGTAAGTCGGCATTGGGCGGGTAAAGCGCGAAATCAGCCGCGGGCAGGGCGGCTGGGGCCGCGACTTTCGATTTCCAGAAACAGTCTAGTGTAATACGCGCCCAGGACGAGGAATCCAAGGAAAAAAGCAAAGCCAAACAGCATGAAGCCCAGGTACATCAGCCCCCAAAACGCGAGCGCGGGAATCAAAAACGCGGGCCAGGCGGCGCGGGTCATCAACCAGGCCAGGGCCGGGCGCTTGAGCGACGCCCAGCGCCGGCGGGGCTGGTAAACATAGAGCATGGCGACCGTCCACAGCGGCGCAAGCAGCACCAGGGGCGACACCAGTGCCATGTAGAGCCGCTGGCCCATGATTTCGTAGCTGAGCCAGCCGAGCAGGTGCACGACCCAATAACCCAACAGCACCGGCAAAATGCCATACAACGCCAAGATGGCCAGCAGGCGCAGGCCGTCGAGAAACAGGCCCTCCCAGTCGTGCCAGTCCGGCCAGGCAAAACCGCCGCCGCGGTGGACTTGCTCGAAATACCGGTACATGTACCCCAGCGCAAAAACGTTCAAAATGGGCACAAAACTAAGCACGCCGCCAATGAGCACGTTGGGCAGCCAGCGCGGGTCCGAGAAAATCCTTTTGCAAACTTCGTCGAAACTAACCATACGGATGAGCTTTGAGAAAGATAACCGTGCCAGCAAACCCTCCCCGCGATTTCAAGGCAACGTTAAAGCGCCACCGCGCCGACGTCGAGGCCGCCATTGACCAATGGCTGCCCAAGGCCACCACGCGCCCCGGCGTCCTCCACGAGGCCATGCGCTACTCCATGCTGGCCGGGGGCAAGCGCCTGCGGCCTTTGCTGGTCCTGGCCGGGCATGGGTTGTTTCCGTCGAAACTCGACCCCTACCCCGCCGCCATTGCGGTCGAGTGCCTGCATACCTACAGCCTCATCCACGACGATTTGCCGTGCATGGATGACTCCGACCTGCGTCGCGGGATGCCGACGTGTCATAAAAAATTTGGCGACGCCACGGCGTTGCTCGCGGGTGACGCGCTGCTGACCTATGCGTTGTGGTTGCTCGCGGACGCGTATCGCAAACATCCGGAAATCGCCAATGAGTTGGTGCGAATTTTGGGCGATGCGTCGGGTTCGGAAAAACTCATCGGCGGCCAGATGGAGGATTTGCTCGGTGAAAAGGCCAAGCCCAGCGCGGAGCGATTGGACTTTATCCATCACAACAAAACTGCAGCGCTGATTACCGCGAGCCTGATGCTCGGCCTGCGCTTGACCAAAGCGCCGCCCGCGAAATTTAAATTGATGCAGCAAGTCGGCCAAAACCTTGGTTTGGCCTTCCAGGCAATTGACGATATTTTGGACGCCACGGCCTCGGCGGAAGTGTTGGGCAAAACCCCGGGACTCGACCAGCGCCACGGTAAATTGACCTACGCGAGTTTGTACGGACTCGATGTGGCCCGTGAAAAAGCGAAAAAGTTGACCAGCGCGGCGGTGCGCGGCGTGGAAAAAATCGGCGGCAACAACTGGTTTTTGCTGGAGTTGATTCGCGAGTTGGAACACCGAGTCAATTAGCGCCGAAATTTCAGCATTGAGCGCGGGAAATAAAGCGCTTAACCGTCTTCCATGCTCCTACCCCTGCTCCGGGCATGGGGGTTCGCCGTTGCGCGGATCCTGACCGTTCTACTTGCCTGCCCCGCTCTCTTCGCGGCATCCGTGCCGCCGGCTGCTTCAGCCCAAGACTTTTCGACCATTGCACCCAAGATGCAGTCGTTCGTGGACCAAGGCCAGGTGGCCGGAGTAGTAACGCTCGTCGCGACCAAGGACAAAATCCTCCATCTCGCGGCGGTCGGCAAAAGCGATTTGCAGACGGGGCGCGCCATGCGCACCGATGATTTGTTCTGGATTGCGTCCATGAGCAAACCGATGACCGCCGTGGCCGTCGCGCTGCTGGTGGATGACGGGAAATTGAGTTTCGACGACCCGGTGGGGAAATATATTCCCGACTTCAATGATTTGTGGGTGACGGCGCAAACCGACGCCAACCAGCGCAGCCAGGTGCGCCCCACGCGGCCCGTGACGCTGCGCGATTTGCTCACCCACACCAGCGGCCTGGGCGAATACCGCGTGACCGGACCAAGCTGGACGCTGGCGGAAATGACGCGGGCGCTCGCGCGTGAACCGTTGCGCTTCCAACCCGGCGCCAAGTGGGCCTACTCGACCGCCGGGCTCGACACCGCCGGGCGCGTGGTGGAAATCGTCAGCGGCCTGCCCTACAACCAATTTCTGCAAAAGCGGCTGTTCGACCCGCTGGGGATGAAGAACACTTCATTTTGGATTGAGCAAAAAAATGTGGCACGCTACGCGGATACCTACCGGCTCGATCAAACGAACAAACTGGTGCACGCGCCGATTCCCTACCTCTACGATACCGTGCCCACCGACCACCAGCGCCCACCCCTCGGCGGCGCGGGCTTGTTTTCAACAGCGGAAGATGTCGCAAAATTTTACCAGATGGCGCTCAACGGCGGTGTGGTGAATGGAAAACAAATTTTGAAAACGGAAACGTTGAACGAAATGCTGCACAAGCAGACGGGCGACTTGAAGGCACGGCCCGGCATGCCATGGGGATTGGGGTTTTGTATCGTGGAAGACCCGACGCAGTTGGAGGCCAATAACGCCCTCACTCCCGGCTCGTTTGGTCACGGGGGCGCGTTTGGCACCAGCAGCTGGGCCGACCCCAAGCGCGGCGTCATCTATGTGATGATGCTGGAGCTGGCGGGGCAGCGGAACCCGGACAATTCGCCGATGCACATTGAGTTCCAGAAAGCGGCCGCGGCGGCCCTGGGGCCGTAAAGACGCTTGTTTCGCGCCGGAAATTGATTTTAATTCCTTGTTCCCTCCTCCACCATGTCTACCCCCATTAAACTGATTTCCGTCTTCACGGTTTCTGCCTTGCTGTCGTCCATTGCCCTGGCCCAACCGGCGGCACCCGCGGCAACCGCGCCCGCCACAACCACACCTGATGCGACTACCCAGGCGACTACCATAATCAGACCACCGGCAATCCAGCCGGGCTTTGGGGTGGGTGGCCGCGGCATACGCGGCGCCCGGAACGGTCCCAACACCACGCTGGGTTTGCCGCCAACCATCGCGCCCGATGCCAAGGTGGAAAAACTCGCGACCCTGCCCACCGAATCATACACGGTGCCCAATAATTTCGGCCCCAACGGCACACCCGCGCCTTTCACCGAGGGCACGACCTGCGCGCCCAATGGCGATGTCTATTTCATTGAACAAGACAGCAGCAAAATCATGAAGTGGGACAGCGCGGCGCAGAAGCTCAGCGTCTTCATGCATCCATCGGGTTACGCGAACGGCATGTGCTTTGACTACCAAGGCAATTTGATTGCCTGCGCGGACGAACGCAATGAGCTGTGGTCCATCTCCATCACCGAAACCGAAACGATACCTTACCCACAGCCGCTGAATCCCGCCGTGGGCGACCCGGCCAAGCCCGGCACCATCACTCTGCCCAAGCACACCGTGCTGGTGAAAGATTACAAGGGCAAGCTGCTCAATGGTCCGAATGATGTGTGGGTGCGTCCTGACGGCGGCATGTATTTAACCGACCCCTATTATCAACGCAATTGGTGGACGCCGGGCCGCCAGCAGCAGCAGGAATTAAAGACGGTTTATTTCCTCTCACCCGACCACAAAACGTTGACGCGCGTCCTGGATGAATTCAATTCGCCCACGGGTGTCAATGGCACGCCCAACGGAATTGCAGGCACCGGCGATGGCAAGACGTTGTATGTGTCCGACATTTCCGGCGGTCAGACGTGGGGCTTTGACATCCAACCCGACGGCTCGTTGACCAACAAGAAGCTCGTGTGCAGCTTTGGTTCGGACGGCATGACGCTCGACGACCAGGGCAACCTGTACATGAGCGTGGGTGGCGGCCGCCCGGGTGGCGTAACGGTGGTGGACACCAAGACCGGAAAACAAATCGGCTATATCTCCATGCCCGAAGGCCCGGCGAATATGTGCTTTGGCGACAAGGACCGGCAGACGCTCTATATTTGCGCGCGCACGGGTTTTTATCGCATCCGCACGCTCGTCAAAGGCGCCAACCCGGGGAAGTAAGACGAAGCAGCGGCACTTATTTACGGCGCCGACGCCTTATCCTTAACTTCTTCAAACAAGTAGCTGAACTCGGGGGGAACCGCGTTTTGGCCATCACCACGCTGCACCGAAGTGCCCAGCGAATTGCCCCCGGCGGAAGTTTGCCGCTTGATCAACCAAGACGTGGAAGCTGCCTGCCCAAGCGTACCGGGATTATCCACAAAGGCAACCGTGGTGCCCGAACCGGCTGCCAGCCAATCCTTAAAAGCCGATTGACCCTTCTCGGCCAGAATACTCCCCCGCTCCGGCCCAATGACGCTATTGACAGTCGAAGCAAACCAAGCCTGCAAAGCGTCGCCGTCTTCTTTTGAATACGCCGGTATTTGATAGATGGATGCCTGGCCCATGGGATTATCGGCTAAAAAGGAGCTCACCGCCGGGTCCTTGGCCTGATCCGCTGGAATCTGCTGCATGACACTGACCGCATGTTCGCGAACGCGGTTTTTCAATTCATCCATTACATTTTGCATCTGGGTGTTTTCCTCCGGGGTTAAACCAAGCAAGGCGACCGCCTCCTTGGACAGCTTAAAGCCCTTGCCATCGAGGGCTTGAAAACTAAGTCCATGAACGGCCTGCATACTCAATTTGACCTCGATGCTACCAGCATCCGACGCAAGGGCGGCAGCCACGGCTGGAAGTGAACTTTTTCCCGCGATGTTTTGCGTGAGTTGATCCATTTCATTCAAGCGGGTCTTAACGCGATTCAACTCCAACTGTAAGCCTGCCTTCTCCCTCACCAAGGCCGTAGTTTGTTCGCGCATTTGCCTGATCTGCTGATATTCGCTGGTGATGGGGATGGCAGCAAAGGCCACCATGATCAACGCGGTGATGATGATTTTGGTTTTAGTGCTCATGGATAAGGTATGGGAAATAATTGGAATAAGTCCGCCCGCACCACCCCCGGCGGTGAGCGACGCACTGGCGATCTTTATGCCGAGACCGACTGGAGCCGCCTGCACGGAATTGGCGCTCATCGTTGCCGCGATAATGGCCGAGGAAACGGTCAGGCCATGGCGGACGAAATGCGCCTGCAGTTTATCCACCGCGCGCTCGATCTTCATGCGGGCGGCGTTTTCATTCAGGCCGAGGGCTTCGCCCACCTCGCGGTGGCTCTTGTTCTCGAAATAACGGAGGATGACGGCGTCGCGGTCAGCAGGGCGCAACTCGCCCACGGCTTCGTCGAGCAGCGGCCGCAGTTGGCTCCAATTAATTTCCCGGGTGGATGGTTGTTCTTGCATGGCGAAGGCCTCCTGTTCCCGAACCCGGCGGCGGTGTTCGCCACGAATGGTACTCAAGGAAATAAAACGGGTGTGGGTGTGCAGCCAGCCGGCCACACTGGCCACGCGCGCAACCGAGGCCGCCTTGCGCGCCAAATCCGTAAACACCTTTTGCGTGATGTCTTCGGCCAGCGCGGCATCGCCCGCCGTGATGCGTAAAGCGGCGGAATAAACCAAATTTACGTGCCGTTCGACAACGGCGGTAAAGGTGGGGTCAGATTGACCCTGCACGTACTGGGCGAGTAATTCCTGGTCGGTGGGACTCATGGCGGCTGTTACCCTATAGAAGCCGCCCGACGAAAAAAACGCACAAAACTTAATGGGTCACAAGTTATACGCCAGGGGATGTCTGGGCTGGTAGAGCATGATGTCGTCTGCGCCGGGTACGGCCATGACAATCACGAGTCCGAAACCATGATCCTGGACTTCGCCACGAAACTCTGCGCCCTTGCCCTTCAGTTCAGCGACCGTGGACGCGATGTTGTCGCACATCAGGGAAATGAGATGGTGCCGCGGTGATTCGTAAGTCTTGCCCCCGTGGACGCTTTTGGTCGGGTGCACGCCCAACTCACTTGGCCCGGCCTTGAAGATTAGCCAACCCTCGCCGCCTCCCATTACATCCTCGACGCAGGGCCAGCCCAGGATGTCGCGCAGGAAGGCACGGGTGGCGGGCGCGTCGTCGGAATAGATCAGCGTGTGGATGCTGGTGATCATATCTCGAGGTGGATTAATAAAAACTTACGGCGTCGTCAAGGCCGCGACAGTTACGGGACCGAGCAAGCCAGCGTCGCTCAAGACGGGCGTGCCGCCAAACGCGGGATTGCCACCACCACCGCCTGCGCCGCCGCGGCCAGCAGGCGCACCCCCGCGACCACCACCCGCACCACCACGACCAGCCGGGGCAGTTGAGGCGAGAACCCGTTCTTCCGGCGCCGCGCCCCGATCGCCAATAATGCGATTCGTCCATTCATTGGTGACTTTGATTTCCAATTGATTGGCGCCGGGCTTGAGCACAGCGGTGACGTCCACCTGATACGGTGGCTTCCACAACGTGACCAGCGACTGGCCGTTAACCGAGACTTCGGCAACGTCTTTGACGGCGCCGAGGTTGAGGATGAGTTTGGCCCCGGACGAGAACCACGCCGCCGGCGCAGTCAAATCCTTGGTGTACGTCGCGGTGCCGGAAAAATATTTTACCCCGTAGGTGGCATTGGCCGACCAGGACTCGAGGCTCGGCAGTTCAATTTTATCCGGCGCACCGAGTTTCGGCGGGAAACTGACGCTCCACGAACCGGCGACGGTCTGCAAAGTTTTTAGCTGCGACTCGGGCAAAGTGCGCGAGGGCGCGGCGGCGGGTTTGCGGAAAACCACGAAGACGGCTTCGCGCACCCCCAAATGCAGGGGCACCGTGGTGCGGCCATTGGCAATGGTGTAGCTCGCGGGCTCAATCACTCCGGTATCGGAGTGCCACAGTTCAGCCTCCTTGTCATCCACGCGAAAGCGCGCCGACAAATCCGCCGGGGAATCCGTGTGGTTGGCGACAAAGTAGATGTCGGTGTCTCCGGCGCGGCGGTGAATCCAGTTCACATCGGCATCCAGCGGCCCGGCAAATTCAAAATCTTTTTCGATGCCGACAGATGGCAGTACGGTGGTTAGCGGAAAGCCCCAGACAACACGGCCCTTGCCCAAAAAGCGCTGATTGCGCATGACGCCGTCCAAATCCCCCCAAATATCCTGCGCCAACTGCTGCACTTCTTTGTCGGCCTCCGGGTAATTGGTCAGACTCGGCGATTTCACCGCTCTGGGCCCAACCACCGTCACGCCACCAGCGACCAAGTCACGGATCTTGCGCAGCAATTCCGGCCGCATCTGGTCAATTTGCGGCAGCACCAAAACGCGGTAACTCATGCCATCGGGCAGCATCATCCGCCCGTCTGACCCAACCGAAATGCGATTGAGCAAAACGTCGGTATTGATGCAGTCGTAATCATAACCCGCGGGCAGTTCCGGATGCAGACCGCCACCCCAGAAAGGCTGGCTGGAGGGCGCGCCTTCGGGCAACAAATACGCCACATCGGCGACGAAAAGCCCCTGCTGCAGCAGGTAAGAATTACGCGCCAGATATTTCATGAATGGCCCCGCCTGCTCCGCCCAGGTCATGTTGCGGTTGAGGTGCGTGCCGATGCCGGACAGCGTATTGCCGGGCTTGGTGTCAAGCGGCTGTTGCACGGAAGTGTGGAAAACGATGCGGTTGACGCCCTGCGCGAACCAGTAATCGCTGATGGTCTTCAAAGTGTATGGCGCTTCATAACCGCCGCCGGTGAAGGATTCAGTCGCGGCAATCGGTTTGCCATAGGCATGGGCGGTCGAAGTGGCCCCGCGCACATCGACGTAGTATTGCAGCTCCGGATGCAGCGCGTGCACCCAAAATTCGCCCATGGGAATGTCCACCATGCTTTTGTTCAACATCGTATCTTCCATCACTTCCATGGATACGCCGGCGGCTTCCGCATAAATGCCGAGGCCTTGTTGGTGCGCCAGGTCCGCCATGGTGCCGAAATGGTTTATCGCGACGAGGTCCGCAATGGTCCGGCGGAAGTCCCACAGGAAGCGGTCGCTCACTTCGGCGCTGACGACGACGCGTCCGGTCAAGGCGGGAAGGTAGGGCGTCGGATCATAGCCGCGGCGTTTTTGAAACTCGGCGATCATGTCATCCGTCCAATTCTGCATGCCGGCCTCCCAGCTATCCATGGTCACAAAACGCAGGCTTTTGCCAAACAACGGCCCGAGGGCCTTCTGGATGGGGTCGAAGTAGCCGTGGAAATAATTTTCGACATATTTGCGGTTGAATTTATCCACCTCATACCCGGTGGCGGCCGCCTGGGCGGGATGATTTTTAGCGCCAGTAAGTGAATAACCGATGCGCAAAATTGTCCAATTTCCTGCCGGTACGTCCCAGTTCAAATTGCCATCTTTGTCCATTTTTCCGGTGAGATTAACGATGTCGGCACTCGCGACTTCGGCCGAGGACGGCATCATGGGCGTGGGCTCTGCTTCATACTGATAAAAAAAGTTAAATCCGGCTTTTTCCTCCCAGCGGTTTACCCGCCCGTCACCGTGCAGCTCGAATTCAGTCAGTCCATAGGACGCAGCGGGAACCGGTTCAGCCTGGGCCATGATGGGCGCGGGGCCCAGTGGAGCGCCGGTCATTTCGTAGCGGAAGAACCGCGCCGTTGTCTCCGGAAAAGAATAGGTGCGGACGGAACCCTGGCGGTAGAGTTGCTGGCCGGGCGTGGATACCAGCGTGCGGAAATTCACCCCGTCATCGCTCGCCAGCACGCGGCCCACTGGAATTCCTCCGCGACCGCCCAACGATACCGAGCGCACTTTAATGGGGGTGGCTAATTCGTATTGCACCCAGGCCGGGCCGGGCACTCCCGCCGGGCCACCGAAACCGCCGCGGCCACCGCGTGCGCCTCGCCCGCCTCGGGCCGCTGGCGCGGTACCGGAATCCGCGGCCTCTGCCGGCGCTGCCGCTTGCTGTTTCTGCGCGTCCGCTGCTGCCGCACTGGCGATGGAGGGGATGGTAACTCCCGTGGTAAAGTCGCCATCATAGAGCAGTGGGCCATTTTCAACCGGACCATTGCTTTGCGTCACTTTGGGGTTAAGGGAAGCGAGATCAATGGCATCAGATGGCGTGCGGAAGGCCACGACGGCGCTGTCGCCATAAAAAGTGGGATCGGTGGGGGTGCCAACGGGCATGTTCTGAAAAAGCCCGTTATTGGAGGGCGGCGCGGGCAGCTTTCCGGAAAATTTTTGCGGCCCATCCACCTTTTGTTCGCTCCAGACCATTTTTTTCATCGCCTCCGCGGGCTGCACCCACGGCCCGCCGGTTTCACTCCACCCGCCGGAGCTAAAAATGGACATTTCCAAACCCAGTCGGTCGGCTTCCGCGGCGGCGTGGCGCACGGCATCCAGCCATTCCGGCGTGCCGAAGATAAGCTTATTTTCCACCGTCTGCCCGCCGCCGGCTCCAGCGTCGGCCATTTGCATGCCGCCGATACCCACGCGCTTCATCCATTCCTCGTCCTTGGTGATGCCGTCCTTGGTGACGTTGCCGCCCATCCAGTGCCACCAGGCGCGCGGCTTCGCCGAGTCCGGCGGATTCTGGAATCCCTGGTCGAGTGAGGCCGGTTGATTCTGGGCGAAAGACCAGGTGGTGAAGGCCAGCGAAGCGAGCAAGCCGAGAGTAAAAACGCGGAGCAGAGGTTTCATGGGATAGTCCTTACAGAAGGTGAGCTGCTCGCAACCAGTCATGGCGGCGAACGGGGGTATGACACTGGGGCTCAAATATCCCAATGAAAGTTTACTATCTTCACAATAGAAAACCGCCACCGGCAAAGGTGGATTTTTAAATTCCAAATCCTGAAAACACCAGACCTTCCAGCCGCTTAAAAATCAAACTTATCAATATTGCTCTTTTCGAAGGTGTAGGGCTGGCCGAGGAGGATGTTGTCGCCGGAAATCTCGTAGGTCGTGGTGCCGACTTTGAAACTCTTGTCGCCGGGCTTGAGCGTGCCTTTGACGAGGGCGTCCGCCGCCTGCACCGTCAGGTAGCCCAAATCACCCGTGTTCCAGAGGATGACGCAATTCGTCACGCCGTCGTGGACATACTGCTTGTTTTCATTCGGCAGACCGAGGCCGATGACATTGACCTTGCCGACCTTGCCCGCCTGCTTGACGGCTTCCGCGGCGGCAGGCACAGCAATCGAACTGATCGCCATGATGAGCTTCAAATTCGGGTGCGCACTCATTAACTCGGTCGCGACGGTCTGGGACAGCGCCTTGTCGTCGTCACCCGGGCGGAAGTCCACGAGGATCATCTTCGGATAATTTTTCTTCAAATCCTCATCAATGTATTTCTTCCACTCGTTCTGGTTCGCCGCGGTGAGCTTGGCGGTGATGATGGCAAATTCACCTTCCTTACCGCACAACTCCGCGGCTTTGTCCATCAACGCATAGCCGATGCCCTGCGGCGTGGCCTGGTTGACAAAGAAGGTGCGGGCGTCAGGTAACACATCGGCGTCGAAGCTGACGACCTTGATGCCCTTGGCCTGGGCCTTGCGCAGCGGAGTGGAGAGACTGTTCTCGTCCTCGGCGGCCACCGCGATGACATCCACGCCGGAATTAATCCAGTTTTCCACGGTTTCGTTTTGCTTGGCCGCGTCGTCATTGGTCGGGCCGTCAAAAATCAAGGTGTCGCCCAGTTCATCGGCGGCTTTTTGCGCGCCATTTTTCACCGAAACGAAATACGGGTTGCCTTTGGCCTTGGGCAGCAGGCCGATGGTCAGCTTCTTGCCGCTGGCAGCGACGGGCGTGGAAGTGGCGCTGGAGCCGGTGTCACTTTTGCCGCAGCCGGAAAGAACGAGGCCGGCGGTGAGGAGCAGAACGAGAATCCGTTTCATGTCGTAGGGGTGGGTTGAGGGGTGGAAGGGACAGTTTGAACACGCGCCGGGCGTTTAGACAAGATTTTTGGTACGATGCTGGCCGACAACGCCAGGATGAGCAGCACGCCGGTCAGCATGTCGGCCATTTCGGTCGAGCCGTGGGCGAGACTGATGCCGTTCTTTAAAATGGCCACCGCCGCCACGCCGAGGAGCGTGCCATGGACACTGCCAACGCCGCCAAAAATGCTCGTGCCACCCAACACCACGGCGGTGATGGCGAAAAGTTCGTATCCGGTGCCGGAGTCGGCCTTGGCCTCGCCAAGGCGGGCCGTATAAATAATCCCCGCGAGCGCAGCTACCACACCCGCCAACACATAGACCATCGCCAGCCGGCGCTCAACCGGCAGACCGGCGTAGCGCGCGCCTTCCGGCGCATAACCGATCGCGCGGAACGAGCGCCCGAAAGTCATCCGATGCACCAGCAACCAGACGCCGATGGCGACGATAACAAAAATGGGCAACTGCGCGGGCATCCCCAGCCAGCGTTCCTGGCCGAGATAATTAAACGAGTCGGGGAATCCGGTGTAAGTGATGGAGCCATGCGTTATCGCCTCGGCCAGCCCGCGAAAAAGCGAATAGGTGCCGAGTGTGACAATCAACGGCGGCAGCCGCAGCCAAGTGATGAGGAAGGCGTTCAAGCCGCCGGCACTCGCGCCGATAATGAGCGCACCGCAAATCGCCGCCGGGATCGAAAAGTGTTCGTCGTGCCATAGCTTGCCAAAGATAATCGCCGACACCCCCAGCACCGAGCCAACGGACAAATCAATCCCGCCCGTCAAAATAATCGGCGTCATCACCAGCGCGAGCAGGCCGATTTCGCAGGTGTGACGCAAAATGTCGAACTGTGCGTCCATTGTGCCAAAACCCACCGTGTGGCCGGTGTAGTTTTTAGACGTGGCAATAAAATAAAAGAAAATCCATTCCGCCACCACCACCGCGAACAGAATGAATTCGTGGCTGAGGAGAAGGGATTTCCACCCGTGGGATTTGGAAGTAGAAGACATGAAGATTTTGTCCACAAATGGATACTAATAATTCTTATTCGTGTAAATTAGTGGATAAATCAATTGTTCTTGTTTTTACGACTACGCAGGCCATCGGCCACCACGGCGAGGAGGATGATGCCGCCCTGGATGGCTTTTTCCCAATACGCGCTGATGCTGAAGTAAGTGAGCGCCGGGCTGATGCAAGATAGTAGCAACAACCCTGCAAACACCCCCCACAAATTACCGCGCCCGCCGGAAATGGAAACCCCGCCGACCACCACCCCCGCAATCACCAGCAATTCCAAGCCTACACCCGCGTTGGGATCCACTAGCGGCGACTGCACCGCCGCCATCATCGCGGCGAGGCCCGTCAGCGCGCCGATGAACACAAAATTCAAAAACGTCACCAGCCGCGGATTGATGCCCGCGAGCCGCGCGGCTTCCGCATCCGTGCCGACCGCGTAAATAAACCGCCCCCCCCCGCCAGGTAACGCATCGCGAGGGCGACGGCGACCAGCACCGCCAGCGCAATAATGATCATGGTCCACTGGCCGTTCGCCTGACTCAGGCCAAACCATTGCGCCGAACCGATGTTGATCAATTCGCCCTGGCGCTTCCAGCGCAAGGCTTCGCGAAACGACACCATCGTCGCCAGCGTCACCACAATGGACGGCAACCCGAGTCCGGCGATGAGTGCGCCATTGAACGCACCCATCAAGGCCCCGGCCAAAATCGCCACCGGTAGCGCTACGGCCACCGGCTGTCCATGCGCGAGCAACAAGGAGCCGCACGCGCCACTCACCGCAAATTGCGAACCAACGGAAATATCAATCTGCCGTCCGATGATGATGAGCGCCATCCCACAGGCCACGACGAGTTTCGGCGCAGTGGCCGTCAGCAAGGATAATAGCGGCTGGCCCTGGTAAAACGCCGGCGCAAAAACCGCCAGCGCAAGGAGGAGAATCCCCAGCGCCCCGGCCACGGAAAGCTCGCGGAAATATTTTTTCACGCCGGGCCGCCTTTCTGTCCGAGCGCCGCGGCCATGACAGTGTGGGCGTCGGATTTGCCGGGCAAAATCGCCGCGAGCGTGCCGCCACGCATGACGCCGATGCGGTCGCTCATGCCCAGTACTTCGGGCAAGTCGCTGGAAATCATAATCACGGCCATGCCG
>Ga0206925_1095_pt1 | contig 18197 bp, 17 predicted proteins | sample Alteio_BWOrgHeat_62_FD_152944 | JGI IMG/M metagenome (GOLD analysis project Ga0206925, IMG submission 152944) | Enriched cells from forest soil in Barre Woods Harvard Forest LTER site, Petersham, Massachusetts, United States -... | ecosystem: Environmental > Terrestrial > Soil > Temperate forest >...
ACGACGCCGGTGTCGAGATCGCCGGCGGGGACAGTGAGGGTCATCGTATTCTCGCCGGGTTTTAAGACAGAGGCGTCGAAGGTGAGCGTACGTTCCTGCCACTGGCCCATGTCGGTGTTATAACGCAGGGCATTCGTCGCCACGATGCGGGCGTTGGCGATGGAACTGTTATCGCCAATCGCGCCGACATCTTTGCCGTTCACCGCGATGGCGAGGGGCACACCGCCGTCGGCTCCGGCGAGCGCGACGCGCAGGGCGGCGTAACCCTGCGAGGTCTTATCCAGATTGAATTTAATCGTCCAGGTGGTGGCGCGGCCGCGGCCATAGACGCGCCAGGGGCCGATTTGGTCGGACTGCGGGTATTCGTCGAGCGACTCGGCCTTGACCCAGCCGAAGCGCTGGTTGGCGGGGTCTTTGGCGGCGGGATTCACCCAGGAGAGATTTTCCGCGTGCGGGACTTCCTCAAAGAACCAGTCCTTGTGGTAATCGCTTTTGCCCACGGTGTAAGTGAGGTCGTTCGGGAAGAGGAGCGCGTAGCGCAGGGGCCAGCCCCAGAGCCAGTAGTCCGCGCCGTCGCCCTTGAGGAATTTGCCGCCGGTGCGGTCCGGGTAGCCGATGTCCCAAACCTGGGTGCCGTAGCGCACGGGTTTCCAGGCGAGTTTGCCGAGGTCCAATTTCTGGCCGGCGGTGACGGTGATGTTGGCCTGGGCGAATTCGCCGAGCACGCCGTCCGCAAACGCGTGGAGGGTGTACGTGCCGGGGCGAATGTTTTCGATGGAGAATTTGCCGTCTTCGGTGCCCTTGGTCCAGAACTCGTAGTATTTGGCGTCGTGATTCCAGGTGACCAGCGCGCCGTCGCCCGAACGCTGGGCGTAGGCATTGCCGATACCGGTGTAATCCGGGTGCGCGAGGCCGATATTCAAATGAGGGAGAAGTTTGGACTTCGCCTGCGGGTCGTTGAGGATGAGCTGGCCGGTGACAGTGGCGCGCTCGGCCTTCTGCGGGTAGTCCACGCCCTTTACCCACGTGAAAGGCCACATCGCCTTGATGGTGGCGGCTTTGGCGATGGCGTCGTTAAAGAGGGCGTTCGCATTGGCGGTCCAGGAGGCGGGGATGGTGGGGTTGCCGGAAGTGGCGGAGAGCGTGGCGAGCTCGGCGTCGGTGGGTGTCTCAGCGCTTTCCAGCGAATTGCAGTAACAGAAAATGGGCCCGACGACTTTGTGCCATTCCTCGCCTGCGGGCACGTAGCATTGCACGCCGCCCGCGTAGTGGCCGGAGACCCAGTAGTCGAGCATGGTGGCGCCCATATGGCAGACGAGGTCGATGCGCGTGGGGCCGCCGCCGATGTATTCGTTGGAGGGGTTGATGAACCAGATGCCGACGTGGTTGATGGTGCTGGACCAGCCGTAGGCGGGGAGCTCGTACATCCGCGCGCAATAGCTGTATTTGTGCTCGACGGAATTTTGGTAGATGCCGGTGCTGACGATGCGCTGCTCCTTGGCGTGGACGACGACGCCGGTGCGCAGGTCCTGATTGCTCACCATGGGCATGTTGCGATCGGCATCCACGGAGAGCCAGTCGAAGCCGCCGCTGAGCTGGTTGATGAAGCGGCTTTCCGCGCCGATGCCGCCGGCTTGTTGATACGAGGCGGGGTGGTTGTAAATGGCATAGGTGTAGAACCCGCTGTCGCCACGGCCGAGGACGTAGCGGATTTCGAGGTCGCAATAAATGCCGCCGCCGGGCGCGTTGGGACTGAGCATGACCTGGCCGCCGGTGACGCCTTTGACGGAGACCTCGGCGCGCTCGCCGCTGTTTTTCGTGGGGTCAATGGTAACGGCGTCGGTGAGACCGTTCACGCCGGCCGCGAGGGTCGGATACTGCTCCCAGCCTTCGGAAGCGCGGGAGAGGGTTTCCCGGTCCTTGTAAATCAAAGAAGCGAGGCGGCCGGAGCTTTTCGCGACAGTGATGGCGACAATACCGTTGTTGAGGGTCCAGGAGTCGCCATTGTCAGTGAGCGTGACGGGGGTGTTGACGGTGGATTTGGCGACGACGGGAGCGGCGTGTAGCACGGACTGAACCAGCATGGTGGAAGTAAACACCAACGCCAAGAGACGGCGGAGGTCGGCAGAGATAATCGAGGTCATGGGGGTAGCCTTTCCTAAACGGGGTCGAAACACATTTTGCCCAAGGGCAAAAAATCGGGGGTACGATTGCCACCATTTAAGCCATCGACATTTCCCAAGGCAAGAAGGGAGATGGCGCGGAGTCTTACCTTACTGTTCCATCATCTCGCCCAAAAACGGTTCCCAGTGCTCGACACGGTCGGCGGAATTCACGGCGTAGGCAAAGGGCCGCCACTTGGGCTTGGTGGGCTTGCGAATCAAATGCATGCCGGCCTGGTGGGGCAGGCGGTTGGCCTTGCGCGAGTTGCAGCGCACGCAGGAGGTGACGACGTTCTCCCACGACGTGCGCCCGCCGTTCATGCGTGGGATGACGTGGTCGAGGTTGAGTTCCTTGGCCGTGAAAATTTTCGCGCAATACTGGCAGCAGTAACCGTCGCGCTCGAAGAGGTTTTGCCGGTTGAACTTCACTTCCTTCGCGGGCACGCGGTCGTAAAAGCGCAGGAGGATGACGGACGGCAGGCGCAGACGCAGGCGAACGGTGTGAATGCAGTCGCGGTCGTCCGTCGGTGGATTTTCGATGGAGTGGGTGATCCAGTGCCCGGCATCCATTACTTTAATGGCGTCCGGCGCGGTGTGGACGACCTGGGCGTGCTCCATCATCAATAAACTGAAGGCGCGTTTGACGCCGATGATGTTCACCGCCTGCCACAAACGGTTGAGCACCAACACGCGCTGGTTCAATCGTTCGACTGGCATAATGGGAATTGTTTATATCATTCCCCGGGCGGCTGTCAATAATTTCGCCGCAGGTTGGCGCTACTCTTTGCGGCGGCGCGCTTTTTCGTTCCGGGCGGCGAAAAACTTCCGGGACCAATACTTCGCGGCCAAGATAATAATGGTGCCACCGATGAAAATAACCCAGCCGCCGAATTGTGCAGAATCCATGGTTTGATTTGAGTTTCGTGGGACTCAATTTAGCATGGTTGGGGGTGGAGTAAAGCGGCAATGGGTGTTTCATAAAAGATTGCTTCGGCCCGGCAAGCAGCGGAAGGTTTACGGGTGAAGTCAGACAAGGACCTTTACCGCCAACTGCGGGCGTTGTCGTGCGACCAATTGTGGACGGTCGAAGTGCCGAAATTTGAGAAAGCCACGCCGCGAGAGCGCATGCAGTCGGTGGCGTTGATTCGCGCGGTGGGGGTGGTGTTTGCGGCGGCGGGTTCCATTGCGCAACAGACGGAGGTGCGGGCGTGGCTGACGCGGTTGCTGCGCGACCCGGAGGAAAAAATCCGGCGTTACGCGATGGCGGCGTTGCCGAAAATTGGTGTAGGCGCGAGTGAAGAAAAGGAATTGATTTCCCTTTTGCAAACGACAGCGGGCGAGCGCGAAACGAAATCGCTTGGGCGCACGCTGGAAAAAATCGGCGGGGCTGCGACACTGGAAGCGGTGGCGGCAGCGCCGGGTTTGTTGCCGCAAACGGAACAGAAGGTGAAGGCGAGTTTGGCGCGTCAGGAAAGCCCCAGCGCGGTGCGGCTCGACCGCGTGCTGCCATTGGTGCCCGGGGTGCGGGTGCATCTGCGCTGCCGCAAAGGATTGGAAAGCATTGTGCGCGAGGAGGTGAGGGAGAAGCTGGTGAACACCGGCAAGTTTCGTCTGCTGGATTTTCGCAGCCGGTGCGTGGCACTCGCGCCGCTGGCGCCGTTTTGCTTGAATGATCTATACGCGCTGCGTTGTTTTGCGACACTGGGGTTTGGGTTGGGGGTGGTACGCGAGTCGGACGAAGACCAATATGTCGAGAGCCTGGCGCAGGTGATTACTTCCCCGATGGCGCGGCAGTTGCTGGAAGCATTTACGGAAGGGTCCATCCGTTACCGGCTGGATTTTGTGGACAAGGGCCATCAACGCGGCGCGGTGCGTAACGTGGCTAACCGCGCCTATGCGCTGTGCCCGGAAATTCTCAATGATGCCCGCGAAGCGCCCTGGGCGATGGACTTGCACCCAACCGGCCATGGTACGTCGGTGGAATTGCGCCCGAAAATTACGCCCGACCCGCGCTTGTTTTATCGCACGGATGATATTCCCGCCGCTTCACATCCACCATTAGCGGCGTGCATGGCGCGAGTGGCAGGGCGCCAGCCTGACGAAGTTATTTGGGATCCCTTTTGCGGCACGGGCCTGGAGCTTATTGAGAGCGCGCTGCTCGGTGGCGTGAAGAGCATCCACGGCACAGACCTCAGCCCCGCGGCGTTAAAAATTGCCCAGGCCAATGTCACGGCGGCGAAGCTCGCCGGGGTGCAGGCGAGGTTCGACTGCGTGGATTTTCACGACTTTGCGAAAGTGCCGGGCCTGACGCCGGGCAGCGTAACGCTGGTGATCACCAATCCGCCGATGGGCCGGCGGGTGCGCGTACCGAATTTGCAACGGCTGATTGGAGACTTGTTCACGGTCGCCGGGCAAGTGCTCAAACCTGGAGGACAGCTGGTGTTTGCGAATCCGTTGAAGGTGGAGCCGCAAGGTGCGCCACTGCAATTGGAGTCCCGCGAAGTGATCGACCTCGGCGGATTTGATTGCCGACTCGAAAAATATGTCAGACTGGACGCTACTCCTCGCTCGTAAAGCGCAGGCTGAGGCAGAGCAACACGGTCAGCAGGACCTCCCAGGCGGTGATACCGGTGACACCGCCCTGGATGCTGACGGTGGGAACGATAACACAGAGTAGCATGAATAGCGCCACGCTGCCAGACAGGCCAGAATCCTTGAAAAATCTTTTGAAATTTCTCCGCACCGAGCCAGGACTTAATTGTTTTAAAGGATGCACGCGCAACATGGCTGCCAGTTAAATCGGCAGGTTTGGCGTGAAGATAGTATCTTTTTTTATTTTTTCGGTAAAATTCGTTTAGGGTTCATTTTGCCTTGCACGAAGGCTTCATGGACAGCCGTTTGGGGGGAAATCACCGGCGCGATTTTTAGCGCAGTTAACACCATGGTGCCGGCGGCGGTGTCGATGGACCAGGCAAAGCAATGTTTTGCCTCCGGGTGGTTGTTCAGTTCAAAAGTATCCACGATGTCTTCCCAGATGATGCGTCCCTTGACTTTTTCCTGCACGAGAGTGGAGGCCAGCCAGCGGGCATTAACCTGGTGTACGGACATCACCGTTGATCGCAAGATTGACTTGTAAGCGACTCGACTCATGGCCTTGGCAGAAATTGAATGTGATATTTGAGTGGTAAAAATAAGCTGTATAGGGAGTTTTGTCCATGGCAAGCTAACGATAAAGGATTAGGGTATACTCCCTAAAATGTGATGCTGAGAATAGGTAGGTATCCGCACAATTTGTGCCAGTCCATTGTGCACTGCGTGACGGTCGGGCAACAAACCCACCAAACTTGAAAAATTTAATTCCCAGGATATGAAATAGGTAGGCTGGGCAGGCCAAACCTGGCACGGCAACTGATATTCAAGAAACCATGCTTCAACCCTTGGAGAATCCGTCTGAAGCCAATGCGCGTACAGGCGGAGCGCCAACGGTCGTCATTTTGCATGGCATTTTTCGCGACCATCGGCTGATGCGTCGTCTGAGCGGGGCATTTGAGCAGGCAGGCCGGCGGGTGCTCACGCCTGATTTGACGCCGAATAATGGTTCGGTGGGTCTCGCCGAACTCGCGATGCAACTCGGCAAGTATTTGGAAGAGAATCTTGGGCCGGATGAACAATGCGACATCATCGGTCATAGCATGGGTGGGATGGTGGCGCGCACGTATATACAGCGTCATGGTGGGCGGCGGCGGGTGCGAAAGTTGGTGACTTTGGCCTCGCCGCACCAAGGGACGCTTTTGGCGTGGTTGCTGCCCGGTCAGGGGGTGCGCGAGTTGCGACCCGGCAGTGTTTTCTTGCGCGATCTGGCGAGTGATGCGCATCTGCTCGAGGGCGTGTTCGTGGCGTCGTACTGGACGCCCTTTGACGCCATCATTGTGCCGCCCCGCAGTTCGGAAATGCCTGTGGGGCGCAACCGGCGCGTGTTGCTGCCTCATCATCGCGCCTTTCTGGAGCGACCACGTTTGGCGCGGGAATTGGTGGCCTTGTTGGCGGCCTAGGCTTTTTTCCGCCGTTGCCGCACAGCTTCAAACAAGACGAGCGTGGCGGCGGCGGAGACATTGAGCGAGTCGGTCTGGCCCAGCATCGGTATCCGCACGGGATTATTGGCTGCTTGCAGCCAGAATTCGGTCAGCCCGTCTTTTTCTCCGCCGACCGCGATTGCCGAGGGCCCGTGCATGTTGGCTTCCCAGTAGTCGAGCGTAGCGGCGGGGGTGGTGGCGATGACGGCGATTTTTTTTGTGCGAAGAAAGTCGAGCGTTTCCTGCGGCGGGGCGACCGCGACGGGCACACTAAACAAGGCGCCCTGCGAATTGCGCACCACTTGCGGATTGAAAAGATCGGTAACCGGGTCGCAGACAATTACGGCGTCAACTCCGGCGGCGTCGGCGGAACGCAATAAGGCGCCAAGGTTGCCGGGTTTTTCCACGCGCTCCACGACCAGCAGCAGGGGAATAGCGGAGAGCTTCAAATCGGCGAGGGAGTTTTTCCAGGCGCGGGCCACGCCGAGAAGTCCGTCCGGTCCTTCGCGCAGGGAAACCTTGTCGAAAGCGTGGGTGGCCAATTGGCAGAGCGTCACGCCAGACTGGGTTGCGCGTTGGATCAGCGCGTTGCCGCCGTCGTCGCGAAAGAGCTCCGGGCAAAAATAAATTTCTTCAATGAGACCCTTCGCCAGTGCGCGTTCGAGTTCGCGCCGCCCTTCGACGAGAAAGTGCTGTTGAGTATCGCGGTGGGCACGCTCGTGCAACCGGGCGAGGTTTTGCACGCGCGGGTTCTGGCGGCTTTGGACGAATTCGGGGGTCACGGTAGGATGTAGGCAAGCTTAAACAAGTTTGGCTGGAAGAACAGAATGGAAATTACCGTAAAAATTTATCGGAAAAGCGGGAAAGGCCGTCCATGCTGTATTCTTCATGCGACCGCCGCCCAAGTTTAATGACCAGCCCTTCGCCTACCATCAGGAAATTACCCTAGAGGTGGCGACGCTGACGAATCTGGGCGTGGGCTTGGGCCGGATAGACGGCTGGGTGGTGATGGTGCCTTTTGCGCTGCCGGGTGAAACGGTGCGAGCCAAGGTGTTTCGCAACCGGGCCAATTTTTCCGAGGCTGATTTGGTGGAAGTGTTAAAACCATCGCCAGCCCGGACCCAGCCCGGATGCCCCTTGTTTGGCACCTGCGGAGGTTGCCAATACCAGCATCTGGCCTATGCGGAACAGTTGATTTGGAAGCAAAAGCAGGTGGGCGAAGTGCTGACACGCATCGGTGGACTCACTGACGCAGAAGTGCGTCCGACGCATCCTTCGCCGAAGCAATTTCATTATCGCTCGAAACTGACGCCGCATTACGAGCCGCCGTACAAGGGGCAGTTTTCCATTGGTTTTCTTCGCACGGGAAGTAAGCGCGCGCTGGTGGATGTGCCGCAGTGTCCGATTGCGACGGAGACCATTAATGTTGCCTTGCCGGGAGTGCGGGCTGAATTGGCTAGTCGCGCGGATAAGCTAAAGCGTGGCGGCACGCTGCTGTTGCGCGAAGCGAATGAGGGAGTGATCACCGACCCCACGAAAGAAATCAGCACAGCGATTGGCGACACGAAGTTTCGTTTTACCGCCGGAGATTTTTTCCAGAACAACCCGTTTATCCTGCCCGAGTTGGTGGATTACGCGCTGGGTGAGGCTTCGGCGGGTGGAGCGCGCTATTTGCTGGATATATATTGCGGGGTGGGGGTGTTTGCCTTGTGCAGCCGGAAGAAATTCGAACAGTGCCTCGGCGTGGAGGTCAATGCCTACGCGGTGAATCGAGCCAAACAAAACGCCGTGCTCAATCAAGCGGCGAATTGCGAATTTACGGTGGGCGCGGCGGAGGCGATTTTTGCTGCGGCCAAGTTTCCCGCGGGCGAGACGGCGGCCCTGATTGACCCCCCGCGCGCCGGTTGCACGGAGGAATTTTTAACGCAACTCATAGCCTACGGCCCGGCGCGGCTGGTGTATGTGTCGTGCGACCCGGCGACGCAGGCGCGGGATGTCAAAATTCTCATCGCTGGCGGCTACAAATTTCTCCATGCGCAGCCGTTTGATTTGTTTCCGCAGACGCGCCATATCGAGAGCGTCGTGACGTTGGAAAAAGCAAACAGGTAAACTGAGTTGCTTACTGCAAACTCAAATACAGCTCTTCCACTTTTTTTCGCGCCCACGGCGTGCGGCGGAGAAATTGCAGACTGGATTTGATGCTGGGGTCGTACTGAAAGCAGCGAATGTCCACGGCGCGGCCCATTTCCTGCCAGCCGAGGCGCTCCACCAGCCGGTTTAAAATCATCTCCAGCGTGACGCCGTGCAAAGGGTCTTTGGGTTGCTCGGGCATGACCGGCCTATTTCTTCGCAAATTTCTTTTTCAATGCGTTCAGCACGTTGGGCGGCACGAACTGATTCAAGCGGGATGAATCCACCAGGCACACTTGTTTGACGATTTGCGAGCTGGTGTAGAAAAACTCGTGGCTGGGCATCAAGAAGATGGTCTCGATGGATTCGTCAAGGTGGCGGTTCATTTGCGCCATTTGGAATTCGTATTCAAAGTCCGACACAGCGCGCAGGCCGCGGATGAGGGCCACGGCGCCGCGCTTTTTGGCGAAATCCACGGTCAGGCCCTCCAAACGCGCAACCTTGGCTTGGGGAATCTTTTTCAGGTGCGGTTCGAGCAGGGCCAGACGTTCCTCAATGGAGAACAGGGGCTCCTTCGATTCGTTGGGTGCCACGGCGACGAGCACTTCGTCAAAGAGGCGGCAGGCGCGCTGCAAAATGTCGAGATGCCCGTGGGTGACGGGGTCAAAGGTGCCGGGGTAGATGGCGAGTTTCATGCAGGGCGTGCGGCATTTCCGAAAGGGCTGGCGTCGGAAGCGACGGCTTGATTAAATTCTTCCGTCCGGGCGGGAGACGCAAGCCGATTCGCGGCCTGTTCCGCCTGTACTTACTACCCCGTGAACTGGCCCAATCTCATCACGCTCTCGCGTGTACCGGCGTTATTTATTGTGGTGGTTTTGTTGTTTGTGGCGCTGCCTTGGGCGGCCACGGCGGCGTTCGTGGTTTTTGTGCTGGGAGGGATTACCGACTGGCTGGATGGTTATTTGGCGCGGCGTTTCAAGGAAGTGTCCAATTTCGGCAAGCTGATGGATGCGCTGACGGACAAAGTGCTGGTCGTCGGCCTGATGATTGCGATGCTGGTGCCGATGCCGGGAGCGCGCCTGGCGCTGCTGCCGGATTGGGCGGTGTTTTTGGTGCTGGTGATTTTTGGGCGCGAATTTTTGATCACGGGCCTGCGGCTGGTGGCGGCGAGCCAGGGGCGCGTGCTGGCGGCGGAAAAAACCGGCAAAATTAAAACCGTGCTGCAACTGGTGAGTGTATCGGTGCTTTTGCTGGCCCATGCGCTGACGGTGGATTTTCACCACGATCATGCAGGTGAGGAAGTTCACCTGATTGGGCTGTGGTTGTTTGCAGGGGCCGCCGCGCTGACCGCCTTTTCCGGCGCGGGCTACCTCGTCAAGTACTGGGATATGTTCATGGGCCACCCGAGTGGTGACGCGGGCCAATCTTAAGACTTGGGCTACTTTTTCAGGCCGGACAAAAACCGCAGGGCGGCAAAGTAGCCTTCGACGCCCAAACCGGAGACGACCCCCAGGCAAACTCCGGCAGTGAAGGATTTGTGGCGAAATTCCTCGCGCTTGTAGATGTTGGAAATATGCACCTCGACGCAGGGCAAGTTGCAACCGGCCACGGCATCGCGCAAGGCCACGCTGGTGTGGGTCAGCGCACCGGCGTTGATGATAATCCCGGAAAGCCCGGCATCAGCCCACTGGGCAATTTGCTCGATGAGCGCGCCTTCGTGGTTGGATTGAAAATGTTCAATCTTTACGCCGAGACTTTTGGCTTCGGCCTGCACGCACTTCTCGAGGTCACCCAAGGTCATGCGGCCATAGATTTCCGTCTCGCGTTTGCCGAGGCGATCGAGGTTGGGGCCATGAAGGACGCCGAAGGTTTTCATGCGGGCAAGGCAATCACAGCGGGCAGCCGGTGTCGAGAAATTCCCAGGGTACGTGGAAGCGGGCAGCGCACTCCTTGGCGAGGGCACAGACACCGAAAACTTCGGTGGCATAGTGGCCACAGACGAACAAATTCAGGCCCGCTTCCTGCGCGGCATTGAAGGCGGATTGCTTCAGCTCGCCGGTGATTAAGGTATCAATACCGGCGCCCGCCAGCTGGGCGACGCACGAGCTGCCACTGCCGCTGATTATGCCCAGCTTGCGCGGTTGGCTAGGGCCGAATTCGATGGCAGTGATGCCGCGAGGAAATAGCTTGGTGAGTTGGGATTTTAATTTTGCCCGGGTCGGAGATTTACCCACGACCGCCGCGATGGGTGTACCCTGGTAGGGAATGGCCCAGTCGGAAACCTTCAGACCCAGGGCGCGGGCGATGAGCGCGTTATTGCCGATTTGTGGATGGGCGTCGAGCGGCAGGTGGGAGGAATAAACGGCGCAGTCGGCATCGAACAGCGTCTTCAGGCGTATCTGTTGTCCGCCGGTGATGGGTTGCGCACCGTCCCAGAACATGCCGTGGTGCACGATGAGAAAGTCCACGCCCGCTGCAGTGGCGAGCGCAAACGAGCCCACACTGGCATCCACGGCGGCGCCGATTTTGGTCACGCGGCCGGAATTGGCCGCCTGCAGGCCGTTGAATGCGCCGGGAAAGTCGGCGATGTCGCGCACGCGCACGCGGCGGTCGCAAAAGGCCACGAGTTGATCGAGCGAAGGCATGAGGAAAGGTAACCGCAAAGTTGGCCCAAACGCAAAGATTTTAAGATTATGATTCACTTTGCGCAGACAGCGCCTTTGCGGTAACACTGGCCTTCGATGGACTTTCTGCACGACTGCGCGGCCTTTGTATTTGATATGGACGGGTTGCTGTTCGACACCGAGCGGCTTTCCCGCGAAGCCCTGTATGCAGCTGCGAGGGAATTAAAGGTGCCCTTGGCGGAGGATGCGTTTTTGGAACTCATTGGCCGGCGGATGGGCGATATTACCGGACGGCTGGCGGTGCGCCTGGGTGATGAAACACTGGCGGCGACGCTCATCGAGTGCTCCGAAATACATTATCAGGCGCTGTTGGTCCAAGGGGTGCCGGTGAAGGACGGGGTGGCGGAATTGCTGGCGTGGTGTGCGGAGAACGGACGGCCTTGTGCCGTGGCCACTTCCACCCACACTGCCAAGGCGGAATACAAGCTGGCGTCCTCAAAGCTGCGTGGATTTTTTCACGCGGTGATTGGCGGCGATCAAGTTGAGCATGGCAAGCCGGCGCCGGATATCTACCTGCGAGCGGCGGCAGCGCTTGGAGTGAGGGCGGCGAAGTGCGGCGTGTTTGAAGATTCTGAACCGGGATTGCGCGCGGCCCATGCCGCTGGAGCCCGGGTCGTGTGGGTGCCAGATTTGGCGCCGGTTGATGCGGTGACACAAGACCTGGTCGCGGCGCGGGTGAATAGTCTAGCCGACGTGTTGCAATTTTTACGCCTGTCCCGACGATAAATGCACTGCCAGCAGCCGGTTATTTTTTGTCCGGCAATTCGATCAGTTTGAATACTTTGCCGTCGGCAAAACTCATGACGTAGAGGTTGCCGTCATCGTCAATGCCGAAGCTGTGGCATTTGCGCAGAGGTGAGACATTGCCATCCACCTGGTGTGTTTCCCAGACGCCTTCGGCGTTGCGGCGCATCGCCCAGATTTGGCCAAACTCCGTGCCATGGCCGTTGCCCCAGTCGGAAAAGAAATAAATACCCTGCCAGTCCGGAAATTCCTTGCCGCGGTAAACATAACCGCCGGTGATGGAGGTGAAGAGTGGCGGGATGTTATGCGAAAACTCCGCCACCGGGTAGGTGATTTTGGGATTGGGGCCGGGCTTCTGGTCGGTATTTTGCGGGTGATTGATCAGCGCATGGCTGCCTTCGACCAGACTCCAGCCGTAGTTTTCGCCGCCCTTGTCGTTGCCGGGCGCGTAATAAATTTGCTCCCAGAGATCTTGACCGACATTGCCGATGTACATATCCCCATTGGCGGAGTCGAAGGACCAGCGCCAGGGGTTGCGCAGACCGAAAGCCCAGATTTCCGGGGCGGCACCTGGAGTTTTGACAAAGGGATTATCCGCGGGCACGTGGTAGGCCTTGCCTTCGTCGGGTTTGCCCTCGACATCAATGCGGAGCATTTTGCCCAACAGGACGCCCATGTTTTGGGCATTCAGGCGCGGGTCGTAGCCGCTGCCGCCATCGCCTAACCCGAAGTATAGCATGCCATCCTTGGGCCCGAAGTGCAGCATACCGCCGTCGTGGTTGGGTTGCCAGCGGTGTTCCACGCGGAGAATGATTTCAGCGCTGTCAGCGAGGGCGTGGTTGGGATTTTTGGGATCCACTTTGTAGCGCTCGATGAGCACGTCGCCAGTTCCTGGTTCCGTGCGGTAAACATAGAAGTGGCCCTTGCTTTTGTAGTTGGGCGGAAATTCGATGCTGAGCAGACCGCGTTCGGACTGGTTGATGGTCTGGGGCGAGATATCCAGAAACGGATCTGGCAGGAGCTTGCCGTCCTTAAGAATGAGCACTTTGCCCAGGCGTTCGGCGAGGAAGATGCGGCCCGAGCCGTCCCCGGCGCCGCGCATATCGGTGATGATGTCGCCGCTTTCGCCATAGGTGTAGCCCAAGGTCGAAATCATGGTATTGTTAACCACTTCGACAAAACCCACCTTGGGCCAGGGCTTTTCGCCGGCAGCCGGTTCGAGCTGCGGGCGCTGGGCGCGGGCGACGGACGCCAGCAGCAGCGTGAGGGAAAGGAGGGCGGATAAACGGCGCAGCGACGGGTTCATAGGGAAACCACCCAAGCTATCGGCTGACCTGCGCGAGGCAACTCCGAAGCAGTTACAACGGCATGACCCAGACAGACCGGAATTGCACGGGATTCAGGTGGTCTTGCAGTACAATGGGGCCGGCCTCGGGGCCTTCGGGCAGCAGACTGCTCTGCGTGGAGTGGGGAATCTCCACATCGTTCTGGATGAGCACGCCATTGAGGTAATAAGTCGCCCGGGCATTGGAAATTTTTTGACCGTTCTTCCATTTGGCCGCGTGGAAGGTGATGTCGTAGGTTTGCCAGACTTCGGCAGGGAGCGAGGCATTCAGGTCGGCATCTTTTATCGTGTAGATCGCGCCTTCGTCATTCATGTCCTTGAGCGGGTGGTCGTAGCTGTCGAGGATTTGCGCCTCATAGCGGCCTTGCAGATAAATGCCGCTGTTGCCGCGGGCCTGCTCGTTGGTGATTTCATTGCGTGTATTGGGTGATTTGGTGGCCGGGACCTTGAATTCCACATGTAATTGGAAATCAGTAAAAGCTTCTTTGCTTTGAATGTCGCCGGTCATCACGCGGACGCCGTTCGGGTAGGTGGCGGGCGGCGGAGAAATCAGACCATTTTCAAAAATCCAGGGGAAGGGTTTTTTATCTTTGCTGAGCCAGTGCGAGGTGTCCTCGCCGTTGAAGAGTACCGTGGCCCCGGGCGGCGCACTGCCGTCGGTGCTGGCGGCATAAACGATACCGCCGAGCAAGTGCATCAAAAACAGCGGATCGCTATAGCATTCCTTCGTGTGGCCGAGCGCGGTGTACCAGGCGCGACCGCCTTCAAAATCATGGCACCAGGCGATGGGGTGGTCGCCGTTCATGGTACCGCCCGTGTAGGTGGATTCGTCCACCGTGGCGAGCACGTGGACGCTGGCGCGCGGGTTGGTGCGGAAATTATACCACTCGTCGGTATGCGTCCAAGTCAGCGGCAGGGAGGAGGTCGAAGGGTGGTTGGGGTCTTCGAGATGAACGACGGCGGTGGGTGTGCCGGGGGGATGTTTGTCAAAATACGCACCGACGAGCTGGCCATACCACGGCCAATTGTATTCCGTGTCACTGGCGGAGTGGACGCCGACAAAGCCGCCGCCATGGTGAATGTAATTAATCATCGCCTGCTTTTGGGCGTCGTTCAGGATGTCACCGGTGGTGGAAAGGAAAACAATCGCCTTGTATTGCTTCAGGTTGTCGTCGGTGAAAGCAGCGGCGTCTTCGGTGGCATCCACGGAAAAATTATTGGCGGCGCCCAGTTTTTTGAGGGCGGCGATGCCGTCGGGGATGCTGGCATGGCGGAAGGCAGCGGTTTTGGAAAAAACGAGAATTTTATACACCGGCCCGCCAAAGTGATCCACGAAAAGCGGCTTGATTTCAACTTTGCGGTAAAAGACTTCGTTATTTTCCTCTTGGAGCAGGATTTTGCCCTGAGTCATCGGCCCGCCGTTGTTGGGCAATTGCAGATTACTGAGGATGTTGTTAACGTGGCCGTTGACGACGTGGACGGCGTTGTTATCGGTGACGAACAGTTCGACGGTGTTCCAGCCGTCCATGGTGTCATACTGCGCGCTGTGGATGATGCGCTGCCCGTGGGAAATCCAGGGCGTACCGCCTTCCATATAGGTCAAATTGCCGCGCGCCCCGACATTGGTGTCCGCCACGGTGACATTGGCGGAGGGATTGGGCGGATTGTTCGGCAGCAGCCATACGTCGCCGGTGTTGCCCTCCTGAATTTGAAACTCCACGCACGACGGCCAGACTTTATCTTCGCCGGTCATGTGGTAAAGCAGCCCGGCATCGCGGGGCAGGCCGTCGGGGTGGCGCGGGATGGCGAACTTTACCGCGCCCCATTTATATTCCACACGCACGCGGTAGTTTCGAAACTCCTCATTGGTGGCCATGTAGCCATTGGGCTGCGCCGTGGCGGGGTCGGGCACATCGAGGACATGGATGGTGCCGTTTTCCGCTTTGAAGACGTGCTGCACGTCGTTGTTTTTGCCATCGCGCTGGCGGAAGGTGTACCAGCCATTGAGGTTTTCACCATTGAACAACGGAATCCAGCCGCGGTCAGGCGCGGGCGAAAGATTGGGCGGCGCGGCCGGGTCGGTCAGGGCCGGTACTGAAGTAGCTACTGCCGGTGCAGAAGCCGGGGTTGGGACGGGGGCGGCGGTTTGCGCCAACAGCGCCAGGAGCAAGGGGGTAATGAGCATGGGGTATCCGGCCATCTTAAGCCCGTTGCCCCCAGCTATCGCAAACCCAATATGTCAGCCCAATCGCTTCCGCGCCTCTTCGAGGCTGCGCTTCATTTCCATTTCCTCGAGGAAGGCAAAAACGGCGGCGGGGTCGGCGGCGGGCGCTTCGAGTTTGCCGGGGTCGAGATCTTTTTGCAGCGTCACAAGTTCCAGATTGCGTTTGAGCAGCGGGCCGGCGTCGCGCAGTTGCGGACGGAAACGGTCGGGCTTCACCCAGTCCCAGCGGCGCAGCAAAGTTTCGAGGTCGCCAAATTCATCGAGCCACTTGGCGGCGGTTTTATAGCCCACGCCGTCGAGGCCGGGAATGTTGTCGGAGGTGTCGCCGGTGAGGGCGAGCAGGGCGGGGATGAGCGCGGGGTTCACGCCGAATTTTTCTTTGACGCCTGCGGCATCGAGACGCCGCCAGCCGAGTTTGGGATTCGCGGTCGGCGGTGGAACGAGTTGGCCGAGGCCGTCCTGGACGAGTTGTCCGAAATCCTTATCGGCGCTGACAATATAAACCTCGTGACCTTTGGCGGCGAGTTGAGACGCGGCGGAGGCGAGCAAGTCGTCGGCCTCCACGCCCGCGCGCTCGACGACCGGGAACCCTAAGGCGCGGGTCAGCCGCTTCATTGGCTCGAGTTGTTGAAACAACGGCTGCGGCATTTCTTTGCGCTGGGCTTTGTAGTCCGCGAGCAAGGCTTCGTGTCGCGTGGACGCACCGAGGTCGAAAAACACCACAAGGTGCGCGGGTTTTTCCTGATCGTGCAACATCCACAACGTGCGCAGCCAGCCATGCAGCGCGCCGGTGGGAAATTTGTCGGCGCGGGTCAGCTCCGGCATGCCGTAAAAAGCGCGGTAGGCCAGGTTGTTGCCGTCGAGAAGGAGCCAGAGGGACATGGGCGAAGTCTTTACTCTTTCACCTATTTCGTCGAAATCGTGGTCGTCGCCTTGGTCAGGCCGTTCGAAGTGGCGGTCAGCGTAATATCGCCACTTTGGCCGGTTTTGGCGCGGACAATGACCATGGCCAGACCATTGAAGGCTTTGCTGTCGTTGGTGCCTTGAATAGGGGCAAGACTGGTTTCGTTGCCGTTGTCCACCGCGACGATTTCGCCCGGGCCGGAGATTTCGTAATGCAGGTCATTCATGGCGTCGGGCACCGTGAGGCCGGCCTTGTCTTTAATGGTCGCGGTGACGTAGGAAATATCCTGGCCGTCATTCGTGATGGCGGCGCGGTCGGGCGTGAGCGCGATTTGCGCGGCGGCATCAGTGGTCTTGACGGTGTCCACGGCCCAAGTTTTGCCGTTTTTGTAGGCAATGACGTGCACTTCGCCAGCTTCAAACTTCACATCGTCCCAGCGAATGCGGTACGTGAGTGGCTCCTTGGTTTTCTTGCCCTGCGATTTGCCGTTGATGAAGAGTTCCGCGGAATCGCCGGAGGTGTAAACGAAGACGGGCGTTGTCTCGCCTTCGTAGCCTTTCCAATTCCAGTTTTGCGGCACAATGTGAGCCATCGCCAGCTCGGGCCGCCAATGCGCCTGATAGAGGTAGAAGCGGTCTTTCTTCAAGCCGTCGAGGTCAATGATGCCGAAATAGGAACTACGTGAGGTGTCGGGAGTGCCACGGGCGCCGTTGTTGGTCGGTTCGCCGAGATAGTCGAAACCCGTCCACACAAATTCGCCGGCAATGAAGCGGAAGGAATCCTGGCGGGCAAATTCATCGTCGGGCTTGTACGCCCAGGACGGCGCGTACAGGTCATACGAACTCATCAGATGGTTTTCAAGGGCGCCGCCACTCTTGGGCTCCGTTACCGGATAAACATACACGCCGCGCGCACTGATGTCGGAGGACGTTTCGCTGCCGACAACGCACACCGTTGGGTTGGCCTCGTGATAGTTATCATATTTCTGCAGCCGGGCGGTTTTGGTCGGCTCGTAATTGAATCCGTAAACGTATTCCGCCGGATTGAATCCGGTGAAGCCGCTGTTGTTATTCGCGGTGACGGTCATGCGCGTCGGGTCTTCTTCGTGAACTTCCTTGGTAAGTTCATTAAGAATTTCGTTGCCGCGCGGAGAGCCTTGCTGGGGGATTTCGTTGCCTACGCTCCAGAGGATGATGGACGGGTGGTTGCGGTCGCGGCGCACTTCGGCGCGGATGTCCTTTTCGTGCCAGTCGGCAAAGAGCAGGTGGTAATCGCCGGCTACTTTTTGGCGTTCCCAGCAGTCAAATGATTCGTCCATCACCAGCATGCCCATGCGGTCGCAGAGGTCGAGCAACTCGGGCGAGGCGGGATTATGGCTGGTGCGGATGGCGTTGCAGCCCATCTCCTGCAAAATCTGAATCTGGCGTTCCAGCCCGCGCACATTGATCACGGAGCCCAGCGGCCCGAGGTCGGAGTGATTGCAGACGCCGTCAATCTCCACGCGCTGGCCGTTGAGGAAGAAGCCATTGTCGGGATCAAACTTGATGGTGCGGACCCCGAAGTTGGTGGTCGCGCTGTCCACATCTTTGCCATTTTGCTGGATGGTCGTCACCGCGGCGTACAGATTGGGGTGTTTCAAATCCCACAGTTTGGGTTTTTGCAATTGGAGAGTCAGACCGACGGTCTTGAGGTCGTTGGCGGCGAGAGGCAGGGTGGCCGGAGCGGTGGAGGCCAGGGCCACGCTGTTGATTTTGCCATCCGGGCCCACGGCAAAAATTTGGGTGCGCACCGACACGGTGGCGGGCGTGGCGGAATCGTTTTGCAAATCCACGCGGACGCTCACGGCTGCGGCGTCGGGCGTGATGGTCGGCGTGGTCACGTATTCACCCCAGTGGGCGACGTGCACGGTGTTTTCCTTCACGAGCCACACG
>Ga0206925_1085_pt1 | contig 18088 bp, 16 predicted proteins | sample Alteio_BWOrgHeat_62_FD_152944 | JGI IMG/M metagenome (GOLD analysis project Ga0206925, IMG submission 152944) | Enriched cells from forest soil in Barre Woods Harvard Forest LTER site, Petersham, Massachusetts, United States -... | ecosystem: Environmental > Terrestrial > Soil > Temperate forest >...
TGGGCACGGAAAGGTGGTTAAGTCTGCACAAGTATCGGGCGCCGAAAGGGGTGCCGACTGAAGCCAATACCGGCACAGTGGAAGCCGCCAAGAGCTTGAAGGCCAAGGGCTATCGCATCGCGGCCCTGACCCTGCGCGGGAACCCGGTGGATTTAGCGGAAGTGCCATTGGACAAGCCGCTGGCGCTCTTTATTGGCACCGAATTGACCGGCCTGAGCGATGCGGCGCATGAGGCGGCGGATTATGCGGTGAAGCTGCCGATGGAGGGCTTTGCCCAGAGTTTTAATTTGTCGGTGTGCACGGCGCTGTGTCTGTATGAACTGACCCGACGGCTGCGGGAGCCCCAGGCGAAAATAAACTGGCAACTTCCGGACGAAGAAAAGCGTTTACTGTTTTACGACTGGGTGCACCGCGATGTGTCCGGCGCGGACGAGTTGCTCTCGCGCTGGACAAAATGAATTGAGCGGTCTAGGTTGCCCTTTCCCCTACCCCATGAATACTCCCTTGCCGAAATTGATTTTGTCCGCGGCGATTTTATTTGCCGCCAATGCCGTCCGCGCCGCCGATGCGCCCGCCGCGCCGAGCGAGTGGATTGACCCCGCCACCGGGCACGTGATTGTGCGCCTGTCGAAGGAAGCGCCCACGGCGAGCATGTATTTCCACCAAAACGGCTACACGCCGGATGGGAAGAAGCTGCTCATCTTCACGCCGGAAGGCATGTCCACGGTGGATTTGCAAACGCGGAAAATTGACGTGTTGGTGCCGGGATTTCACGCGCTGTCCATGAGCATGAGCAACGGCATCGAAGTCAGCCGCAAGGAACCGGTGGTGTACTACAATCAGAACATGAACGGGCAGAATGCGGTCATCGCCATGAACATGAACACGCACGAGTGGAAACAGGTGGCGGTGCTGCCGCCGGGCGCGACCTTGGGCGGCATTACGCCGGATGACCAGATGATCATGGGCATTCGCAATATCGGTGGTGGTCGCGGTGGGGCTCCAGCGGCTGCGGCGGCGTCATCCAGTGCATCAGCGAGCGCACCGGCTGCGGCGCCAACGGCAAGTGGCAAACAAATCTACACGGTGAATTTGAAAACCGGCGAAACCAAATCGTTTTTCCCGAGCGAGGACGGAATGAGCCACGACAATTTGAATCACTTCGAAACTTCGCCGACGGATCCCAACTTGATGCTGTTCGCGCATGAAGGCAATTGGGCGCAAGTGGAACGCGTCTGGACGATTCATGCCGACGGCACGGGCCTCAAGCTCATGCACGTGCGCTCGATGCCCAATGAAATCGCCGGGCATGAATTTTTCAGCCGCGACGGCCAGTGGGTTTATTATGATTTGCAGACGCCGGAGTCGGTGCAGTTCTGGATCGGCGGCGCGAATGTCAAGACTGGCGAACATGTGCGCTACCCGATTGAGCGCGGGCAATGGTCAGTGCACTACTATGTGTCGTGGGATGGCAAAAAGTTTTTGGGTGACGGCGGCGGGCCGAACAGCGTGGCCAACCGCGATGCCAGCAACCGCCACTTCGATCCCCCGCAAAACGGCCAGTGGCTTTATCTTTTCACCCCGACCGGCGAATACACGACCATGGACGTGAACGGTGAAAAAGTGAAAGTCGGCAAATTGACGGTGGAAAAACTGGCTGACTTGCGGAAACATGATTACGGCAACGGCGAATCCAGCCGCGTGGAACCCAACAGTACTTTTACCCCCGACGACAAGTGGATCACCTTCCGCTCGAATATGGATGGCACGCTGCAGGTATATGGCGTGGAAGTCGCCAAGGCGACCGCCGACGAAACCAAGCGCATCACTGACGAATGGGCGGCCTACAAGGCGACGGGCGGGACCAAAGAACCGGGAGTTTAGCGAATCTTGCCGCTCTGCGGCAACGGCGCCAAGTCCGGCTCGATAAACCTGGCCTTGGCCTCGGCGGACATAATGCGGTCGCGGGAATAGAAAAACAACAGTGCGCGCTTCGACAGCAGTTGCGTATGCTTGTCCATGAAAACGTCCGCACTTTCCGCCGGGCCAAATTCAGCCAAAGCGCATTGCACGAGGCGAATCCAAGCCAGGGTGATAGTATCGTGGTAACCGCGGTCAATGGCTTCCGGCACTTTCTGCGCAGAATTGAGCGCCTTGATGCCGGAGCAGATTTTTTCGATGGCGGCGTCCTGCGGATAGCGAGACAGGTAAAGATATGCGACCCGGATGTGCTCACGGTGGTGCCACTGCTCCATCGGAATCACCGCGGCCTCAAATTGCCGCAAGAATTCTTCGTCGTTCATGACGAACTGCGAGGTGAAGGTTAAAACCCCTTGATCTGAAACAAACCAGTCACCGACTCGTTGCCGTGGATGCGCGAGATGGCCTGACCGAGAAGGGGCGCGACGGACAGCACCGTGATGGGCAGGCCGCGGGTGTCAATCGGCGTCGTGTCGGTGGTAATGAGTTCGTCGAGCGGGCCATTTTTCAGGCGGGCAAAACCGTGTTCGTTGAGCACGCCGTGGGTAACTGCAGCGCGGACGGTGGCGGCGCCACGTTCCTTGAGCAATTTGGCAGCGGCAGTCAGCGTGCCGGCGGTCTCGGTCATATCGTCAATCATCAGCACGTCCATGCCTTCGACTTCGCCGACGAGGTTGACCGCTTCCACATGAGTGGAAGATACGCGGCGCTTGGCGACGTAGCCGAGCGGAGCGCCGAGCATATCGGCGTAGGCGGCGGCCATTTTCATCCCGCCGACGTCGGGTGAGATGATGATCAGTTTTTCCAGCTTCTTGTGATTTTTGAGATAATCAAAAAACACCGGTGAAGCGTAGAGGTGGTCAACGGGGATGTCAAAAAAGCCCTGAATTTGCTGCGCGTGCAAATCCATGGTGAGCACGCGGGTGGCGCCGGCGGCAACGAGAAGATTGGCGACGAGCTTGGCGGTGATGGGCACGCGAGGCTGGTCCTTGCGATCCTGGCGGGCGTAACCATAAAACGGCAACACTGCAGTGATACGCTGGGCCGAAGCGCGCCGGGCGGCATCAATCATAATGAACAGCTCCATGATGTGATGATTGGCCGGGCTGCATGAAGACTGGATGATGAAAACGTCCGCGCCGCGGATGTTCTCATCAATTTTCACAAACGTCTCGCCGTCGGGAAAGGCGGTGACCGTAGCCTGGCCGAGCGGAGCGCCGATGCTCTGGCAAATTGCTTTCGCCAGGACGGGATTGGAATTACCGGTAAAGATTTTGAGGGAGGAGCCGTTCATGCGAAAGTGCGCCTCCATTGCTGGCGCACCTCAACGCAAAAGGCAACAATTGAGTGACGCCCCGGGCTGACTCCGCTAAATTATCTACTTCTCGTCCACTTCCGCCAGTGGCGGCAAACCGTCGCCTTCCACCACGGTCCAACTCTTGTCGGGATTGAATACCGTAATTGCGGCGGCCGTGGCCAGGCTGTCCGGCCCCAGGTTGCGTTGATAGACCTTGCCGTCCTGATTCACGATAAACGTCATGATGCCGGATTCACCCCAATGCGCGGGATAGGCCACGAGCGCAAAACCAGCCACCATGTTGCCGTTGATGACGTAGCTAAACTGGCCGCCGGCGGCCGCCGGCCCCTGTTCTTTCAGAATTTTGAAAAGATAGCCATGGAAGGGTTCCGTGCGGCCCACGGGCTTGTCGGTGTCGTAACCTTCCTCGTGGGCATTGGCCACCAGCGGGCCAAAGGGGCTTAGCTCTTCGCCTTCGACCGGCGGCCAATACAAACCATCGCGATGGTCGGGCGTGCTGTTCAAGCGTTGGGCGTAATTGAGCACGCCGTTGCCGTCGTGGTCATCCAGGGCATATTGATGCTGGGCCGTCACATAAGTCCGGCAGACGCCAATCGCGGTGAGCTCGTCTTTGCCGATGCGCCGGCTGAGCACTTCCTGCCGGCCGGCGGCGGTATCAAAAAACCATTGGCCGTTTACGGAAACCAGCGGAATGGGCATCGGCCAATTTTCCGCACCGATGTAGAGTACGACCTGGTTGTCGCTCAAACTCACCGGATTGCAATATTCCGCCAAAGCTTTGGAAAAGTTTTTGAACTCCACGGCGTCCTGCAGGGCATCACCGGAGAGTAAATCATCTATGCCGGGACCAAAGATACTGTGCAGCGCCGCCGAGCGCTTGGCCGCATCGTCCTCATTAGCTTGGAAAGCGGCCTGCAAGGCCTTGGTCGCATCCAGAGACGTTGCAAAAACACTTTGACCAGCGGCGGGTGCAGGCATGGACGGTCCGGTCACGTCAGGAATCGATTCCGGAGAACTTGGCGTTGAAGTCGGTGACGGGACGTGGGCGCACGCCACCAGCACCAATCCAGCGGTGGCCGAAATGAACCGGCGAAAAGTTGTCGTGGAGAATTTCATGTCATCGGCAAATTATGGGTGTTTGCGCGGATCTTCACTATTGCCGCCAGAAGGCGCGGGCGCGGCGGCAGGCGGGGGCGCAGAGCGGGGCGGAGGAGTTGGTGCGGCGCGCGGTGGCGGAGCGGATGGGCGGGTGGCCTGGATGCTGGCCTGGCCGCGGCTGCTAAAATCGTGGGCTTCCGTGCCGCGACTATACCCACCGAATAATGCACCGGGCGCGGTGGCAGGAGCAGCGTGTTGCGGCGGGGCCGAATTCTGCACTACTGGAGCGGGACTTGGTGTCGGCGGGTGGACTGCAACTGGCTCAACAGGAGGAACCGCACGGTTAACCAGCGCGGAGGGCGCCGGAGGTGGGCGATTAAACTGCGGGGCCGGCGTGGGTGCCAGGCGATTGGCGGCAGGCGGCGCTGACAATACGACTTGGGGACCAGTCGGCCTGGCCGCTGGCACCGGAGTCACGGCCAAATGCCCTTGGGCATCGACCCGCCAGCCGGTGGTATCCGGACGGGATGAGAATCGGTTCGTTGCGGGCCGGCCAGTGGTCGCGGGGCGTGAAGCTGCGCGGGGCGCGCCGGCCATGGGTTGCGGGCGAGGTGGTGCAGCAAAGGTCCGCGGCTGTGCATGTTGGGCCGCGCGCTGGCGAACGGGATCCGCCCGCCAGAAAGTTGCCCGGTTCGTCGCACTGCGTGGTCGCCGCCAATCGTGCAGGTAGTCCCAACCCGGACGCCAGGTGCCAATCCATAAACCGAAATGGTCCCAGTCACATTCAAAATGCAACCACGGTCCCACGTAGCAAGGAGGGCCAAAAACGATGACCGGCGAGGAATAAACCACGGGCTCTTCGACAAACACCACGTCGGGATCGTATTGGGGTATGTAGATGGTATCGGGCTGCGCGGGAATAATCTCAATGGATCCGCCGTCCACCACTACGGTTTGCTGGGGCGTGCTTACGAGTGTTCCGTTGGCGCGGGCCTGCGCCCGCAATTGCTGGATGGATTCCATGACCTGTGTCGGCTCCAGCAGAAACGCGCGGCCCAGCGTCGAGGTCCACTCGAGATTGTCATCCATCCATTTGATGACATCCGGGTAATGCGCCAGCGCGCGCACACTGTCGTCCCACGGCTGGCTATCCACCTGGGCGGGATCGCCATTGCCCTCAATATAGTGGGCGGCGATGGCAACGTCGCCGGGCACCGTGGCGGCGGGTAAGATCAAGGCCACCAGCGGGTCGGGATACAGCGCGATGGGTGCGACCAGCTCATCCAATTGCTCGGAGGAATAAGCCGAGGGGTCGGCCGGAACATCCTGGCCCCACAGCGGGAACAGCAAACCAAGGACGAAAAAGATGAACAGCGTTTTCCTCATGGCGGGGGTGATGATAAAATCTGACCCGCAAACATAACGGTGAGTTCCCTGCCCTGTCTGGCACGACCAAGCTGCAGAGTTCACTGTCATCAGACTAGTCCACGAACCGCTGGTCCAACAAGCTTCCTTTGGGTAGGTAAAACCCTACTTCTCGGTGAGCTGCCAGGTGCCATCCCAATCCTGCGGCGGCGGCTCATAGCGGTGATAATAATTGCAGCGCGCCAAAAAATTGTCGCAGAGAAAATCGTTGCCGCCGAATTTGGTTTTGGCGAGTTGGAAAGCCTCCGTGGCGCCGGCGAAATCGCGCGCGTAGTATTTTTCCAGCGCAACGTTGTATTCGACGAGGCCAGCAGGGGGCAACTCGCCGGTACCCAAGTTGGCCAGCGGGGTGTACACGCGCACGGAGGTGGTCTTGCCCTGCACAACCAGCTTGTCCACAAAGCGGTAGAGGAACCGCTCCTTGGTCATTTTGTAAATGGATTCGCCCACCAGAATGGGCTGGCGGTAGTGTTTGGTCGCACTTTCCAAGCGCGCGGCGAGGTTGACGGCGTCGCCCAGGACGGAAAATTCCATGCGGCGTGGGTGGCCAATTTTGCCGACGATGGCCTCTCCATGATTAATGCCGATGCCCAGTTTGAGTTGCTCGCGATTCGGGGTGCTGAGCCAGCGTACGTTCAGTTGCGTGAGGGCTGACTGCATGCGCAGGGCGGCCTGCACGGCGGCGTGGGCGCCATCAGCGGGGGGCTGGACGCGGACGTCGCCCCAGGCGGCCATGACCGCGTCGCCGATGTATTTTTGCAGCGTGCCGCCTTCGTCCTGAATAATCCCGACCATGCTCTCCAGATATTCATTTAACTGGGTGACCAAGGTCTCGGGCTCCAAACGCTCGCTCATTTTGGTGAAATTGCGGATGTCGCCAAACAAAACAACCACCTCCTGCCGCTGGCCGCCCAGACGCTTCTCCAAGTCACCCCGGTGGCTGAGCACCAGACCAGCGACGCCGGGCGAAACCATACTCTCAAACGTGTCGAGAGTGCGCTGGCGTTCGTACTGTTCGAGCAGGTAATCGTACAGCGTGCCAAAAGCACCGCAACCGAGCAGGATGATGGCCGCGCCGGCCACAGGCGTGATCACCCCGTAGGCGTTAAAAATGTGCTGCGTGGCCTCAAAAAATATGCCCCCCAAGGCAAAAAACAAAACCAATTTGAGCAGGACCGCTCGCATCCAGAGTGAAACAATCAGCACCAACACCCCCAGGCCCAATACCAGAATCAATACCATGAAATCTGACGCCGGGCGCAACAAATCATCATGTTGCAGGTTGGCGAAAGCCGTGGCTTGAATTTGCACGCCGGGCTGGAAATCAGCCGGGGTGTCGAAAAACTGTTTGCGAAACCGCAGCCCGGCCGTGCGCCCGATAAAAATCGTTTTGCCCTTGAAGTATTCGCCATGACCGTAGACGGTGTCCCAATTGGCCAGCACCTCCCACAACGAGATGGTTTTAATGGAGTCGTTCAGCGCGTAATAGTTTAACAGCGTGGGCTGGTTGGGATCATTGGGCTGGAAGGAATCATCGTTCTCAAGGTCTTTGCCCTCCGCCGTTCTCTTGGCAATCGTGAGTTTTTTGGCGGCCAGCCAACTGAGAGAATATTCATTTTGGGTGCGAATGCGCGACGCATTGTCGTTGTAGCCAACATAACGCAGACGGGTGGCCGGCCCGATATTGCGCGAGTGGACAATGCGCCGAACCATGCCATCGGGATCCACTTGTTGATTGGACAGGCCGACAATATCCACGCCTTTTTTCGGAAGGAGGTCGATATCCGGCACGTCCATCATCTCACGCTTGCCCTCCGGCCCGCTGCCGATATCGGAAGCGATGGCCACCTGCAGGGCATGATTGGAAAACACCGTCGCACAGGCCTGATCGCCGGCCGGAGAGCTTTTATCGAGCACAAAATCATACGCCACAAAATCCGCCCCGGCGCCCAGCAACCGGCTGGTCAATTGGGCCCACAAGCCATTGTCAAACGGCCAGCGCAGCGACTCGTTGCCAAAATAAGCCAGCTCGGGGATGCGCGCGCGCAGGGCCACTGGATCCATTTTTTCCTTGCGGATTTCCGCATCCGCTTCGAAGGTGCCTTCGTCAATGGCAATGACCACCACATCGGTCGGCGCCGCCAGGGGCGCGCGATTATGCAAGCGCACCTGCATCATGTAGTTCTCAATATTTTCAATCCACGTCCCGCGGTTTTCGAGCAAGCTCTCCTGACTTTGCACAAACCAGAAATAAAAAGCCGTCAACAAAACGACAAATGCCGTTTGCAAAAGCACCCGCCGGTGATGCATAAATTCTAGATAGCGGCGAATAGTCATTGATGGTCAGGTATTGGAAAAATAGTGGTATTACCCTATTTTGCAAGCCCTTCTATTCTTAATCTATAATTTTCAACTACTGCACCAGACGTTTGACAAATATCGAAAGACCATATCCTTAAGCTACTACACACTTAAAGTCCGTTTATGAGACATGCTCGACGATAGGTATAACTACCTAATTTAATTTTTGTTACTTTTTGTGGAGCGGACTGGAAATGGGCTGGGCAGGCACCGACAGTTTGCCCCCAAGTTGGCCAATGGTTTCTTCCAACGAGGAGACCCGTCGGAATAAATCGGGCAGCCGCGACTTGAGCACGTGCACCTTCTGCGCAATCATGTAGGGCATGGCCGGGCTGTCGCGCACATAGCTCTTGGGATCCAGATCGTGGGTCACACCACTTTGCGCGCCAATCATCGTTTGCGATCCAATATGCAAGTGGCCGGTCAGGCCGGCTTGGCCGCCAATAACCACGTAGTCCCCCAATGTAGTACTGCCCGAAATGCCCACCTGGGCGGCAACCAGGCAATGCTTGCCGATGATGACGTTGTGCGCGATTTGCACCAGATTATCTATTTTGGAGCCCTCGCCAATCCGCGTCTCGTTAAAACGCGCGCGATCGATGGTCGTATTGGCCCCGATTTCCACATCATCCTCAATCACGATCCGGCCGATTTGCGGAACTTTTTCATGAATGCCCTTGTTCGTGTCGTAACCAAAGCCATCGGAGCCTACGACCACCCCCGCATGCAGGCGCACGCGCCGACCCAACTGGCAATACTCCAAGATGACCACCTTGGGCATCAGCCAGCAATCCGGGCCGATACGTGCGTCGCGACCGACATAGACCTGGCTCTGGAGCACCGTGCCCGCCCCGATCTGGGCGCCCGCCTCAATGACGCACAAGGGGCCAATGTGTGCCCCGGCATCCACTTCGGCCCCGGGTTGCAAGACCGCAGAGGGATGAATCCCCGGCGACGGTTTGGGCCAGAGCTGGCGCTCAATTTCGCGGCAGATGCGCGCCAAAGCCAGGGAAGGCTTGGCCAGACGGATAAATGCCTGCCCGGCCGCCGGATGGCCGTCAAAGTCCTCGGGTACTAAAATGACGCTGGCGCGGCTTGCCACGACATCGGCTTTGTATTTGAGGTTGCTGAGAAAAGCGATGTCGCCGGGCTGGGCTTGCTTGAGCGCCGCAATGCTGACCACCAATTGCGCTGACTGCCCCTCGACCCGGCCTTCGCCGACGAGGCGCACCAAGTCATCCACTTTGTAGGCAATGCGCACTGGGGTAAAAGCTAGCCGACAACTGAATGGGTGCAAATGAAAACGGCGCCGGCACAGATCATGTGCACGGCGCCGTTTGCGGATTTACCGGCCGAGGCCGGTAAGATTACATCTTCTTGCTGGTGTCAGCGGGCTTGGCCGCAGACGACGTGCCGGAAGCAGCCGGAGCAGTCGCCGCCGGGGCGGCCGCAGCAGCAGCAGCATAGTCGGCATTCAGCTTGGTCACCACTTCCTGGGTGACGTCAACCGTGGAAGCGCTAAACAGCACGGAGGTGAACATATTCAGATTGGAGGCGTTGAGCACAATCGAGGCCTTCTTTTCAGCCGCGATGCCCTTGACGACCGTGCGAATCTTGTCGAGTTCGACGCGGACGAGGTCGTCCTGGCGACCCTTGATCAGGTCGTTGCTGGAGGTCTGAAAGTTCTGGGCGTCAACCTTCAACGCATTGAGCGCGTTGTTCTGCGTGATGGCTTCCTTTTTGTATTGGTCGCGCGAATCCTGCAAAATGGCTTCGTTGGAGGACTGGGTAACCAGGTCATTAACCTGTTTTTCCATGGCCTGGATCTTGTTGACCTTGTCTTGGAAGAAGGTCTGGTACTCGGAAGCCGCGCTATTGAGCTTGGCGATCTCGGTCTGAACTTCTTTGAGGTTATTGAACACGTTGCTTACATCCACCGTCAGAACGGTTTGGGCCTGCATGGGCAGGGCGGAGACGCAAGCAATGAGGATAGGGAGGAGTAGTTTCTTCATGGTAAAACGGGTGATTAAGCAGGATTAGGAGGGGTTATGCGAGCATAAATTTCGGGGATAAAGCGCCCCTGGCTCGAAGAGGTGTTTTGAGCGTTCACCCCATCGAAAAACACTGCCTCGAACCAAGTTCCCCAGAGTGGGGAACCTGTCCACCATAGCAGAAGTCCTTGGCCATATCCCGCCCAAAATTGTCAGAGTTTCGTCAGACAATTCCCGCTCAAGGCCAGGTCTGGCGCAGAACTGCCCGGCTCTTGATGTATTGAGGGGTCGAAAGCATAACCTGTAGATAGGCATGGCCTTGCTCGACGGCCTCCACCAACCCCAAGCCCAAGGCCAGGTGCGCGGTGATGGCAGCCGCGAGACGGCAACCGCCGCCATGGGTGTCCACTCCGTTTATGCGTGCAGAACGCATCTTGGCCCTCACCCCTTCGGGCCCGGCCAGTACATCTTGCACGGGATCCAGCGGGAAATGGCCGCCCTTGAGCAAGACCGCCGTGCCAAACTGCCGCGCCAGGGCAATGGCCGCATGCTCCATGGCAATGGGGGTGGCCTCGGGCTTGCCACCCAACAGCACCGCGGCTTCGTCAAAATTCGGGGTGATGAGCGCTGCATTGGGCAACAACTTCTGGGTCAGTACTTGCAAAGAGGCCGGCTCCAGCAACATCGCCCCTGAACTGGAAATCATCACCGGGTCCACCACCACCGGCAGTTTGTGCGGCGAAGCCACAAAGTCCGCCACCGCTTCGATGATTTCGGTGTTGAGCAGCATCCCGATTTTGATGGCGCGCACAGGATAATAGGCCAGCACCTGGTCAATTTGTGCCCGCACCGCCGCCGCCGGCACCGGATGAACCGAAGAAATGCTCACGTGGTTCTGCGCGGTCACTGCAGTAATGGCCGTCGTTCCATAAACACCACACGCAGCAAAAGTCAGCAAGTCGGCCTGAATGCCGGCCGCCCCGCCGGAGTCGGAACCGGCGATGCTTAAGGCCGCGGCCATGCTGGTGGAATCCGGCGTGCTCATTGCCCAGGCCATTTGAAAATGGTGCGAATGCTCACGTCAGGGTTTAGACTGTAATGCACCGGGCACGTTTCGGCGGCGCGTTGCAGGCGGGTGCGGATGGCTTCATCTGCCGGGCGGGGAAAATTAAAAATGACTTCAAGGCGCGCAATGCGGCGCGGCGGCGCGGCGGTCATGTCCTTATGGACTTCCATTTTGAGCCCAGCCAAATCGTAATTCAGCGTCTTCGCCTGAATACCCATGATGGTCGCCATGCACGTCATAAGTGAGGTGGCGCACAAGTCCGTGGGCGAAAACGCCGCGCCCTTGCCTTGGTTGTCCTTGGGCGCGTCCGTCTCAATGACTGCCCCCGACGGTCCATGCACCGCCCGACAGTAGAGGTCGCCAAGGTATTCGCCAGTGATCGTAACCATGTCCACAATGTAAACAACCCAAGCCCAGCGCTCAACTCTTAACACACTGCAGCGCTGGGCGAACAATTCTTTTACCCCAAGGCGATTGACGATTGCCGCGGGTTTGCTAAGCTTTGGCTGATCGGATCAGCCCTTTCTCGCGATCTTCGTATCGAAAATAATTCCTCTCCGATGAATGAGCCGAATAAAATTTCCCCACGCGAGATCACCGCTCCGGAAGTTTATTTCAACCGGCGGAATTTCATGAAGGCGGGGATTCTTGCTGCCAGCGCGGTAGCCACCGGGCTGGTCTATCGCAAACTCAACCACGTGGGCACCACCACGGTGGACACGCCAGTGCTTGAGGGCCTAAAGACCGTTTCCTCCGACGTCAGCGTTGCCTCGGGTTTTCATGCCGCCGATGCCCAGACTCCTTTCCGGGATATCACGCACTACAATAATTTCTACGAATTTTCGACTGATAAGGAAGCGGTGGCCGATGCAGCGACTGCCTTTACCACCAAGGGCTGGCAGGTGTCGGTCGAGGGCCTGGTGCGCAATCCCAAGGTTTACAGCATTGATGACTTGCTAAAAATCAGCCCGCCGGAAGAACGCGTGTACCGCATGCGCTGCGTCGAAGGCTGGTCCATGGTCGTGCCTTGGGCCGGTTATTCCCTTTCCAAATTACTCGCGCAAGTTGAACCCACGAGTGACGCGAAGTACGTCGCCTTCGAGTCCCTGCACGACCCCAAGCGCTTTCCCGGCCAGGAAAGCGATGTGTTGCAATGGCCCTATGTCGAAGGCTTGCGCCTGGATGAAGCGATGCACCCGCTCACCCTGCTCGCCAGTGGTCTTTATGGCCGCGCCTTGCCGCCGCAAGACGGCGCGCCCATCCGACTAGTCACGCCCTGGAAATATGGTTTCAAGGGCATCAAATCCATTGTGAAAATCAAATTAGTCGCGGCGCAACCGCCGACAACGTGGAGCACCTCCGCCCCGAATGAATACGGCTTCTACGCAAACGTGAATCCGAAGGTGGATCACCCGCGCTGGAGTCAGGCGACCGAGCAACGCATCGGCGAAAGCGGGCGCCGCCCCACCCTGATGTTCAATGGTTACGCCGACCAGGTGGCCTCCATGTACGCCGGGATGGACTTGCGCGCGAATTACTGACCAGGCCCGTCCACAATGAAAGACATTCGCTTCGCGAAATTCCTGGTGTTCGTCAACGGCGGCGTGCCGCTGGTGCTGCTCACCTGGGACGCCTATAATCACCAGCTCGGCGCGAACCCGGTGAATTTCGCGATTCTCACCACCGGGATGCTGACGCTGATTTTTTTGATGCTGACGCTGTTGGTGACGCCCATCCGAAAAATCACCGGTTGGAACTGGCTCATTTTTTCCCGCCGCACGTTTGGGCTCTACGCTTTTTTCTATGGCTGCGCGCACTTTCTGATTTTCTTCGGCCTCAGCCTCGACCATCCATTCAGTGTTTCAACTGCGCTGACCGAAATGTTCAAGCGCAAATACTTGTTCGTGGGCATCACCGCGCTATTGCTGATGGTGCCGCTGGCGGTGACTTCGACCAACGGGATGATCAAGCGCCTTGGCGGCCCCCGCTGGCGAAAGCTCCACCGGCTCGTTTACGTCGTGGCGATTCTTGGGGTGATTCATTTTTATATGCAGACGAAGGCCGATGTGCGCCTGCCGCTCGCCTTCGCCGCGGTCCTTACAATTTTGCTGGGCTATCGGCTGTTCGCGCTCAAACAAAAGCCCGAATCGACACCGACAGCGTCCACCACACCGAGACTGTGGTCCGGCCCCTTGCGCATAATCAACATTGTCGAGGAAACGCCTGACGTGCGCACTTTTCGTTTTGCCGACCCGGATGGGCAACCCCTGCCGTTCAACCATCTGCCCGGCCAATACCTGGTGCTTTCGCTGCTCATTGATGGCAAAAAAGTCAAACGTACTTACACGATTGCCTCCGCGCCTACACAGTCCGCCTATTGTGAAATCACGGTGAAGCGCGAGGAGAACGGCTATGGCTCGCGCCATTTACATGAAACGTTCCGCGAAGGCCAGGTGGTCAACATTACCGCCCCGGCGGGACGTTTCACGTTTAGCGGCACGGAGTCGCCCAGTATTGTGCTCATCGCCGCCGGCGTGGGCATTACCCCGCTGATGTCCATCTTGCGCAATCTGACCGCGCAGCGGTGGCTGGGTGAAATTCATTTTGTGTACAGCGCCAAGACCCCGCGCGATATCATCTTCCGCCGGGAACTCGACGAGCTGCAAAAACGATTTCGTAACCTCCGCCTCCATGTGACGCTTACCCGGGCCGAGGAAAAGGAATGGACGGGCAAGAAAGGCCGCATCACGGCGGAGTTACTCAAAGAACTCGTGCCCGATATCGCCCGGCACCCGGTTTATATATGCGGGCCGGCCGCCATGATGGAGCCGACCATTAAGTTATTAAATGAACTTGGCGTACCGAAAGAGCAAATCAAGGCGGAAGCCTTTGTCGCCGCCAAGCGCGCGGAAACTGCGCCGAGTGACACTGCTGTTGCCACTCCCGCTGCCGCCATCCCGACTAGCGACGATTCCGGCGAGCCGGTATTAACCTTTCAGCGTTCCGGAAAATCCGCGCCATTATCGCCGGATAAAACTCTGCTTGAAATCGCCGAGGACGCCGGTCTCACCCCCGATTTCGAATGTCGCTCCGGGATTTGTGGCCGGTGCAAAACGAAGCTCTTGGGTGGTTGCGTGACGATGGAAACCCAAGACGCCCTTGACGACACCGACAAATCGCAGAACGTCATTTTGCTTTGTCAAGCGAAGGCAACGGAGAGCGTGACGATTGAGACGTAAAGCAAGGGACGAAAACGTCAACTGCGGCTCCTTCGCCAGAATCCGTCGTTGAGTTTGTACCCACGTTTTACCATGTTGGTAACGTCATGGGGAGATTAAGATTGCTTCTCTTGAGCGTAGGCAGCCTCATTGGGCAGAACCAACTCGACGCCCTTGAGGGTCGGCGCCAATATGTATATGTGGCCGGCGCAAACAGCGGCGCGGCCAACCCGCGCGTATTTCGTTGTGATGCCTCCTATCTGACGCCCCCGACAGACGATGCCCCCGCCTTTCGGGCGCGACTGCGCGAAATCATCGCCTCGGAGCAACCCGACTTGATTTTCGCGGGTCGCGACCATGACGTGCCTTTTCTGTGTGAACTTCGTGAAGCCGAGCCGGCGCTGGCACGCCGCCTGCCGTGCGGCCCCCGCTGGCTCGCGGAGGTGATTCAAGACAAGTGGCAGAGTCATCTCTTTTGCCAGCGCCACCACCTGCCATTTGCGGACACTTTGTTGACCGGACCGGAGACAGAGGCAGCGGCGGCACGCGCATTTCTCACCCAACACGGTCTGCCGCTTATCGCCAAACCGCGTTTTGGCTACGGTACGCATGGCACTCGCATCCTACTCGAAGAAAGCCAGTTTATCCACGCGCTGCGACAGACGGATTTTGTCATCCAGCCCTACCTGGCCCCGCCGCCGAAGCTGCGTGAGCAGTTTTTTGACCTTGCCAATGGCTGGCCGTTTTTTTTCACCCTGGTGGACGACGGCCAATTTGCCGGCCAAGCCATCATCGGCCCGGATGGACAATTGGCCGGAGATGTCTGGGGCCATTGCTGCACGATGATTAATGGCAAGGCCGAAAAATCCGTGTTGGTGGCCGACCCCGCGTTTCCCGAAATAATGCGCCAATTTGCGCACGTGTTTGCTGCGGAAGGCTGGCGCGGGCCACTCAACCTGCAATGCCGCAAGGTGGCCGAGGGTCAGTATGTCGGCTTCGAATTGAGCGGACGCATGACGGGGACGACGTCCTCACGGCGTTTATTCGGCTATGATGAAATCGGGTTGCTGGCGCGTGCGTATGCCGGGATGGAATTGCCTTTGACTCTGCCAGAAGTGGCGCAAGCCGGCCCCGGATTCGTCGCCAAAACCCTCACTGATGGCTACGTACCCGATGTCTGGGTGCGAGAATTAGAGTCGAAGGGCGAATGGCACCATCCGCTCACTTAGCATTCCTCCTTGAGCGTTGGACGTTAAAGGTGGAGAGTTGGACGTTCACCCATTCATGGAAGAGCCGCTCCAAGCATCGTTTTTTGAGGAATCCTCCCGAGCCCGCGCGGGAACGGGCGAATCGTCCACCTCCGGCTTTCAGCGCCCCCTCGCCTTGCGGATGCGCCCGCAGACGCTGGCCGAGGTCATCGGCCACGAACACCTGCTGGGGCCAGACTGCCTGCTGCCGCGCCTCGTGCGCACGGATACTTTTGGCAGCCTGATTTTTTACGGCCCGCCCGGTTGCGGCAAGACGACCCTGGCCGAAGTCATCGCGCACGAAACGCACAGCCGGTTTGTGCGCATCAACGCCGTGCTGTCGAACGTGGCGGAGTTGCGCGATGAGTTGCGCCTCGCCCGTTCACGACCCGGTGAGCGCACAGTGCTTTTTATTGACGAGATCCACCGCTTCAACAAGGCCCAGCAGGACTTGCTGCTGCCGGATGTCGAGTCCGGTCAGGTACGGCTCATCGGCGCGACGACGCATAATCCCGGCTTTTACGTCATTCCTCCGCTGCTCAGCCGCAGTCATTTGTTCCGGCTCGAGCCGTTGCCGCCCGAGGCCGTGGCGTTGGTACTGCGCCGCGCATTGGAAGATTCCGTCCGTGGACTCGGCAATTTGCGGGTGAAAGCGAGCGATGCCGTGCTCGCCTCGCTGGCGCAGTTGTGCGACGGCGATATGCGCCGCGCGCTCAATGCGTTGGAAACACTGACGCTCTCGCAACCGCTCGGCGGAGAAATTACTGAAGAAGCACTGGCGGTCTTTGCCCGCGAGCGACGCATTCGCTACGATGCGAATGAAGACGAACACTACGACACGGCCTCGGCCTATATTAAGAGTATGCGCGGCGGCGACCCGGATGCCGCAATTTATTGGATGGTCAAAATGCTTGAAGGCGGCGAAGACCCGCGCTTCATCGCCCGGCGACTCGTTATTCTCGCTTCGGAAGACGTGGGCCTGGCCGACTCGCGAGGGTTGACGGTGGCGGTCGCAGCGTTTCAAGCCTGCGAGCAAGTGGGTTTGCCGGAATGTGCGCTCAATCTGGCACATGCGACGTTGTTTTTGGCCACGGCGCCCAAAAGCAATTCCGCTACCCGGGCGTTGAGCGCCGCGCGCGACGCACTCAAAAACCAGCCTGTGCAGCCCGTACCGATGACGTTGCGCGACAGTCATACCGTGACCAACAAGAAACTCGGCCAGGGCGAAGGGTATTTATACAGCCATGAATTTCCTGAAGGAATTTCCGGGCAGGACTATTTGGAAAAATATTTGCAATTATACGCCCCCGGCCCCCATCCCGCCGGCGCCGAGGCTGCCATTGCGGAACGCCTGGAACGGTGGCGGGAGCTGAAGAAAGCGCGGGGCAAAGAATCGGGCCACTAACTTCTGACTTCTAACTTCCGCGTTCTTCCTTCATCCTTTTCGGTAATGCCGCAGATTGGAGGATTCATGGTCAGCAGCGAGCGCGCGATGCCGTGGTGGCGGAACGTGTTTCGGTGGAGCATGATTGCACTGGGCGTGGTGATTGCCGCGCATACTTCGCCGGGCATCAGCTACACCGGGGTCGATTCGCTGGGACCGCACGGACTGGGCACCCTGGCACTGGTGGTGCTGACGCTGACGGTTTTAAATATCGTGCTCAAGCCGCTGCTGATTTTATTCACGCTGCCGCTCGTGCTGCTTTCGCTGGGTATTGCTCTGCTATTCATCAATGCCGGACTCTTCATGGTCGCGGCCTGGCTGGTGCCGGGGTTCCATGTGGTGGATTTCTGGGCGGCGTTTTGGGGGGCGCTGGTCGTCAGCCTGATGTCTTTCCTCGCCAATCGCTGGCTGGGCCAGCGGCGGTTTGTGGCCCGGACCCGGGGTTTGGGGGGACGAGTCAAACGTTCACCAGCAAGCCGCCGCGAAGACGACGTGATTGACGTTTGAGCCGTGAAGGTATAGGTTCTTAAATACATATGCCTAACGAAGAGATTGATTTTCCGCACGGTGCGACGGTTCTCAAGCAAGGCGACGCGGGTGGCTTTTTTTACATCCTGCTGTCCGGCAGTGTCGAGGTGTACAAGGACAACAACTTGCTCACGACGCTAATGTTCCCCGGCACTATTTTTGGTGAGATGGCCGACATCCTCGGCAAGCCGCGGACCTGCACGGTCAAGGTCAAGGGAGCGGCACGCCTGGCGAAAGTCCAGTCACATCCGATGGAAGAGCTGATTAAAGATCAACCGGATGTCGTCGTCAAAATCATCAAGACTCTGGCCTCCCGCCTCGAACGCACGACGGCCAAGCTCTCCGATAACATCAAGGACTCGCCCATGTGGACGGTCGATCCCAGCAAAAAACACGGTTGACCAGCGCCAGC
>Ga0206925_1096_pt1 | contig 17981 bp, 10 predicted proteins | sample Alteio_BWOrgHeat_62_FD_152944 | JGI IMG/M metagenome (GOLD analysis project Ga0206925, IMG submission 152944) | Enriched cells from forest soil in Barre Woods Harvard Forest LTER site, Petersham, Massachusetts, United States -... | ecosystem: Environmental > Terrestrial > Soil > Temperate forest >...
AGGACGGCGACGCCGCTCTTTCCTCCTCCTGCCGCTACGACACCTTTCATCCGGTCAAGGGCGATGCGCGCAACGAAGCGCTGGTTCGCGAGCTGACCGCCAAGGCCGACATCGTGCTGCCGCTTGCGGGACTGGTCGGCGCGCCGCTGTGTTCGGCGGACCCCTACAACGCCGTCACAACGAACCGCGACGCGGTCATCATGATCGCCGGAATGGTCGGAAAAGGTCAGAAGCTGATCTATCCGACGACCAACTCCGGCTACGGCATCGGCGAGAAGAACACCTTCTGCACCGAGGAAACGCCCCTGCGGCCGATTTCGCTCTACGGAACCTCCAAGGCCGAGGCCGAAAAGGCCATCCTCGATGGCGGCAACGGCGTGACCTTGCGGCTCGCCACGGTGTTCGGCATGTCGCCCCGGATGCGGATCGACCTGCTGGTCAACGACTTCACGCACCGGGCCTGCACGGACCGCACCACGGTTATTTTCGAGGGGCACTTCAAGCGGAACTTCATCCATATCCGCGACATCACGAAGGCCTTCCTGCATGCGATCGACAACTATGAGCGCATGAACAACCAGCCCTACAACGTCGGGCTGTCGTCGGCCAACCTGTCGAAGCTCGAGCTCTGCGCCAAGATCAAGGAACACATCCCGGGCTTCGTCTATATCGAGGCGCCGATCGGCGAAGATCCCGACAAGCGCGACTACATCGTGTCCAACGCCAAGCTGGAAGCCACCGGCTGGATGCCCGACTGGTCGCTCGACGACGGCATCCGCGAGCTCATCAAAGGCTATACGATGATCCGCAACCGCCGCTTCTCGAACGTCTGAGGAAACCGCCATGCAGTGCCGCGTCTGCGACTCGACCGACCTCGCATTGGCGATCGATCTGGGCGACCAGCCCTGGTGCAACCACTTCCTGAAGAAGGAAGAGGTCGGACGCGAGCCGTTCTATCCCCTGCAAGTCGTCTACTGTGCCGGTTGCCAGACGGCGCAACTGAATTGCACGGTCGCCAAGGAAATCATGTTCGGCGACCACACCTATCTGTCGGGCGTGACCAAGTCCTTGAGCCACCACTTCGAGGGGATCGCCCGCGAAGTCTCGGAGCGCTTTCCCGGCAAGAGCGTGCTCGACATCGGCTCGAACGACGGCACGCAACTCAAGCACTTCCAGAAGCTCGGCTACGACGTCGTCGGTGTCGAGTCCTCGAAAACGACGGCGGCCATCGCCAACGAGAGTGGTGTTCCCACCGTAAATCGCTTCTTCAACGCCGAACTGGTTCGTGAACTCGATCGGAAATTCGACGTGATCAACGCGGCCGGTGTGTTCTTTCACCTCGAAGAACTGCATTCGGTGACCGACGGCATCCGCCTCGCCTTGAACGACGACGGCGTCTTCGTCGTGCAGTTCCTCTACATGAAGAGCATCATCGAGAACCTGGCGTTCGACCAGATTTACCATGAGCATCTGCTGTACTACACGCTGAAGACCATCGAAGTTCTGCTGAACCGCCACGGGCTCGAGATGTTCGACGCCTACCTCGCCCCGATCCACGGCGGCTCGATGATCGGCTTCGTCGGACATCGCGGCCGCCGGCCGGTGTCCGACCGCTTGAAGGACTTGCGGGCGGCCGAAGACGCGGCGGACATGAACGCGTTCGCGACCTACCGTGACTTCGCCGAGCGCATCAAGGTCATGAAGACCGAGAATCTGGCCTTCCTGGACAGCCGCAAGGCTCTGGGCAAGCGCATCTACGGCATGGGCGCGCCGGTCAAGGGCAACACGTTGCTGAACTATTTCGGCATCGGCACCCAGTACATCGATGCGCTCGTCGAAAAGAACAAGCTGCGCGACGGCCTCTATTCGCCAGGCCAGCACATCCCGGTCATCATGGAGGATGAACATCTCGTGCCGCCCGACGTCTATTACGTGCTGGCCTGGAACTTCAAGAAGGAGATCCTGGCCAATAACCAGCCGCTGATCGACGCCGGCGTCGAGTTCTTCTTCCCCGTGAACCCGAAGGACTGACGATCATGCGCATCCTCGTCACCGGCGCGACCGGTTTCCTCGGCACGACCTTGTGCCGCCGCCTCGAAGAAGCCGGCCACACGATCGACCGCGTCAATTCGAAGAACGCCGATCTGACGCAGCAAGGCTCGCTGGCTGCCCTGCCCGCCGTTCGCTACGACCAGATCTTCCATCTGGCCGCCTGGACGCAGGCCGGTGATTTCTGCCTCTACCATCCCGGCGAACAGTGGATCATCAATCAGCAGATCAACACCAATGTGCTGGCCTGGTGGCAGGCCGCCCAGCCGCAGGCCAAGCTGGTCTGCATGGGAACGAGCTGCTCCTACGCGCCCGATCTGCCGCTCGTCGAGGAAAACTACCTCGTCGGCACCCCGATCGACAGCCTGTACACCTACGCGATGACGAAGCGCATGCTGCAGGTCGGCCTGGCGTCGCTCGCCAAGCAGTTCGGCCTGAAATACCTGACGCTCGTACCCTCGACGCTCTACGGTCCCGGCTATCACACCGACGGCCGTCAGATGCACTTCATCTTCGATTTGATCCGCAAAATTCTGCGCGGCAAGCGCTATGGCGAGCCGGTCGTTTTGTGGGGCGACGGCTATCAGCGCCGCGAACTCGTGTTCATCGAGGACTTCGTGAACCTCGCGATCGGCATCAACGAGCGTGTCGAGAACGACATCCTGAATATCGGCGCCGGCGAGGAGTTCACGATCCGCCAGTTCGCCGAATCGATCTGCAAACACGTCGGCTATGACCCGGCAGCCGTCCAGTACGATACGTCGCGTTATGTCGGCGCCAAGTCCAAATGCCTGGGCGTCGACAAGCTGCGCGCGCTCTTGCCCGACTTCCGGCCGACCAGCCTCGACGAAGGTCTGAGCCGGACCATCGAATGGTTCGAAGAAGCGCATGTGGTCTGAGGTCTCGCCATGACGGCCGATTCTGGACCATTGTCGACGGCCAAGTCACTAAGTATTTGAACTGATCTGCCAATTTTGAAAGCGCTGAAATGGTAAGATCAGAATTCACCACACGAGGGGGAATTTGATGGTCTGTGTGGTTAGAACTCCGATGCGGGTCAGCCTGTTCGGCGGTGGAACCGACTATCCCGCCTATTTCCATCGGCACGGCGGCAGCGTGATCGGCTTCGCGATCGACAAGCATATCTACATCAGCGCCTTGCGCCTGGGCGCCGCTGCCGACTACCGCTTTCGGCTCAGCTATTCCAAGGTCGAGACGAGCAACGACATCGCCTCAATCGAACACCCGGTCGTGCGAACCCTGTTTCAGCACTACGGCTGGAACGAACCGACCGATCTTTCGATCCAGGCTGATCTGCCCGCCTCCGCGGGACTTGGCAGCTCGTCGGCGTTTACAGTCAGTCTGGTTAATCTACTGTCGTTCATGAAGAATATTCCGCGCACGCGCATGGAACTGGCACGCGAGGCGATCTTCGTCGAACAGACCTTGTTACGCGAAAATGTCGGTGTTCAGGACCAGTTGCACACTTGTTTCGGTGGCATCAACCGATTCGACCTACACCAAAATTACTTCCGTATCACGCCACTGAACATCTCCGGTCAGGGGCTGGCCGCGATGACCGACTGGATGGTCCTTGTGTACACTGGCATCAAGCGCCGCGCGACCGACATCGTCGGCGAGCAGATCGAGAACACCGTTTCGAAGGCGCTCGACAATTCACTTGGCCATCTAATGCGCCTAGTCGACGAAGCGCAAGCCATCCTTGAGGACAGCGCACACCCTGAAAACATTCCCGAAGGGATCGCGAGACTCTTGGACGAGTCCTGGAAGATCAAGAAAAGCCTGTCATCGGGCATCAGCAAGGGAGAGATCGACGACCTCTACGAGCTCTGCCTGAAACACGGCGCACTTGGCGGCAAGCTCTGCGGCGCCGGCGGCGGCGGCTTCCTGCTAATGGTAGTGCCGCCGGAGCGACGCAAGATGTTCCAGGAAGCGATCGGTCCGCAGCGCTGTATCGACTTCAAAATCGATTTTAACGGTTCGGTATTATTGCGGTAGGTAGACGGCTAGCGTCGGGCGGCCTATTTAATTTAGATGGACGCACACGGATCGCTCAAACATCCCTCACGGCAAACCGAGCTGACTCAGGCGCTGACGATATCGGGTTCCGACGACCGAAGGATTGTGGTGTGTCGCGATGAAACTGCTCCCAGCCATACCAAGAGAAGTCGCATAAGCAGTTTCATCGCGGATTTTTCGCATTGCGGCAGCGGCGGCTGCTATATCGGGAGATGCCCATACCTGACCGTCGCCGTAGGGATATTCTTTCGGACCAACGCTTACCAAACTCGCCGGCACGAGGGCGGCCGTCTCTTCGGAGCAAAAATCGAGATTGCCGGAATAGGCGGTTGCGATTACCGGTTTTTTCAACAGCATCGCTTCCGCCAGAGTCCGTCCGAACCCTTCTGAACGATGCAGCGAGATCATCGCATCGCATACCCCAATCAGACCCAGAATCTCGTTCCTATTCATTGTATTATCCAGAATGACGATGCGGGAATCCAAATCCGCCGCTTCAAGTAGGGGCCAGCATCCAGGGTTGTCGCGGTCCAAATCCATCGTTTTTAGGATCAGCTGAACCGACCGGTCGCGCCGATCGAATGCCTCTTGAAACGCATTCACAGCGGCCATTGGATTCTTGCGCGCCGGGTAAGATTTCCAGTCGAAAACGTAGAGAAAGAGCACACGCTCGTCTTCCAGGCCGTACACCTGACGCGACGGCAGGTTCTGCAGCGTCGCGTCGACCGCCATCGGCATCAACCGTACGGGTATACGTGTGGTTCGAGCGAAAGCTTCCTCGGTAAATCGAGTCGACGCCCAGATTTCGTCGAGAAAGTCGAGAGCCGGCTCCCATTCCTCCGGCAATTCCGCCAATTCCCACGGGCAATACCCGATATTGTAAGCATCGGAAAACAGGTCGGGATACTGCAGATAAACGTGGGCGATATCGAAAAGCGTCATACAGAACAGATTGCATTTTCCGGCCGGTTCGTCGACGAGATGAGTTTCGAGGCGTAAATCCTGCTGCCGTCCGCGCACGTTCGGCACGTCGTAGACTTCGAAGGGCAACCCGACGGTCTTGCAGGCTAGCGCCGCCATCCGAACGTCTTCGCCAAGACCGAGTTCGCCGCGCGCCGCACCGACAAGCGTCAGTTTCGGCAGGCGCTCTTTTCGTATACGAAAACCTGGCGGCATCGGTGTCGTACGTATTCTTCGATTTGCGATTCGATCGTGGTTCCATTCCCGCTGGCCCGTTTGGATGTACCAATCGGCGAATGCCACAACAGCACTGAGATCGTCGATCGGATAGCTTTTTTGGAATTCGGCGTGCGCCTCCCAAAGTAGGCGCATCGCATTCGTCCAACTCGGTGTCTCGTCGGACGACCTCAGTAACATTTGCCGTTGAGCTTCAGAAAACTGTAGCGCGTCACCAAACTCTTTGAGCCCAAAACTTATTAACCATCGCGCGTAGGCACGGCATGAATCCGCATTCCGGATATCAAAATGCTGCTGAAGGTCGGTCCTTAAAAGCCAAATCCCATAAAAAAAGCGGCTCGGCGGAAGGGCGTCTCCTTGTTGCGAAAGCGCATCCGGCTCAGCCATAAGCCACGTCTGCTGCCGGGTCTGTGTATCGATATCAACGGTTTCGATGGCTGCCGGATATTCATTTTTGCCGGCGACGGACCACCAGGCGAGAAAAGAACATACGGCTTCTTCACTCCATTGCATTCCCCGTGCAACATCTGAACGCAACAGGCTCAACAAATACAAGGATTGCCCCAATATCTCTTTTGCTTGCGACCGTCTCAAGAAAAAATCACCAATCTAATTGGTAAGTTTATATGTGTCTGTAAGCCACACGGATCAATCATATTTCACTGCTTATGGCATTTTCTTTCATAAATATGATGGCTTTTTCCAATCCATTATCTGCTGCCCGGCGAATCAACGAAATTCCGTGAGGCTTATTCTCCGGACTCCCAACACCGCGATACCGCTCAAGGCCATACCAAAATTGAACGTCCCGGTTGTGAGACGCGACTTCGTTCATGACATAGAGTTGAACTGCCAACCATTTTTGATGTGCTTCATTTGGGAATTTATTAAATGCTAGCTCACATATAGCATCTACCGATAAAATATCTCTGTGCGAGATGCAAAAAGCAAGACAAAGGTGCGCCATGCGAGCAGATTCCGAACTACCTGATTTTATCGCACTCTCCCCAATCTCCACGCCGAGGTCTCTAATGCTATCAAATCCTCCATTTTTTTTCATTTTCTCGATAGCTGGACCAATTTTTTCATAAAACCCCCGCATCAACGGTTCGATAGCACCTTCGCCGACAAAGTCGGCAAGAACATCAAATCGCGAGTCCCCGACTCCCTCCGGCAGTGGATAAGAAGAAGTAGGTATCTTCGCCGATCGTTGCGGCGACACAAATGACGATATGAATTCATTGATCTCATCGCAATCGACTTTATCCAGCAATTCGTTCAGCGATATTTTTTCTGATTTGATGTCGCTGATTTTTCGGGAAATCTCGTCGTCATCGATTTGATTGCCGTAAAGGGAATCGAGAGCGTCATTGGATGTGATAAGCAGTCGTTCCCCCCAATGATCGGCGTAGGGGCGCGATTTTTGACGCCCAAGCAGACCGATCAACGGCAGTGGTCCCGGCAATGGTGAATAATCGATGCATGAAAATATGCTCGACAAACACTCCCAGTAACACACAAGTATTTTTAGGATGCTATCCGGCATATTATTTATAGAGCCGGACTCGGCTAGCCTGGAAATGGCGATAGACAGATTTTTTATATTTACGTTTCTAACAAAGTTTTTCAGTGTCGGAATTTGGGTCAGGAATGGAGACATGAACCAGCGTGCTTCTTGGGGAAATCTCCCCGCGTCTGTAAATATTATATTGTATGCATCATCGAAATTCAAAATTCTCAGAAAATCGTTTCTTTTAGCAATTATCAACAAATCATTATGCGCAAAAAGCTCGTTAACTGAAACACCAGGGACAAATATAGGTGCACTAAATCCAAATTTTGTTTTTCCGTTACTTAATTGAATTTTATTCTCAATATGAGGGGTGTTTTGGATCGCAGATATCGTATGGAAAAATGACTTGTCGGTCCTTGTCCTGAGAACCAAGCTGTCATTGTCATTAATTTCCAGCAGTCCGCGCCAAAGCTGCATATGTTGAATAATGATCGTCGGCATATCAGGCGGTGGCGGCTGATTTCCAACCACGGTAAAACCCGCCCTGTTCAGCGATTCGCGCAACCGCGGAAAGGCCTCCAGTTCATGCTGCCATGTGGAGAATACGACCTGACGAACCAGACCAGCTTCGCGGGCGCGATAGATCTCGTCGACAATTGCGAAGGTGGAAAGCTCCGAACGAATACTTCCACAGATCACGACATCCAACAATTTCGAGCAACCTCCCGTAAACTGGACCAATTCACGTAAACGATCGCTGCTCGGCCGTCCAAATTCAACCGTCAGGAAAACATGCTATTCAACCTGGACAAAATGAATACCGCGACCTTCTCGTCTCCACAGTATGGAAGCGCCCGCAACAAATTTAAGGCTGCGAGCTGCGGCAATTTGTTCAGTATATTTGGATCGATCTCGCGCAACATCGACACCATATATCCACCGGTTCGGTTCAACGCCACCTGTGCATTAAGAAAAGCCAGCGTGCCAGGCTCTTCCAACGCCAGCCGACGCAGGCACCAGTGTCCCATAACATCCTGAAAAATCTTGCCCACATCCATATACCACGAAGATATGTCGGGGACATCCATGTCGATTAAAACGAATTTGCCGTTTTTATCATATAATACGTTTTCAAACGTTAGATCCCCATGACACTCCGTCTCCGGAATTCCGGCCCAATCGTATCGGCACAGTAAATCTCCGTAGTCACGGATTATGCCCTGCAAGCCGTCGAGGTTCGGCTGGGAATTGCACCGTATAATGATCTGATTGATTTTGTTGTGAAACGTATCAACCGGTATCGTTCCGAATCTTGATTGCGCGAATTGCTCAAGCCAAGTCAAAAGTGCTTTTGTCAGTCCGCCATGGTTGACTGGTTGTCCGGTGACGTGCTGGTGAGCGATCGACATTCCGGGAACAAATTCCATGTCGAACCAGAATTCGCCGTTCTCATAGCCTGTGCTAAGCACTTTGGGGCACGCCACTCCCGCTTTCGAGAAACGCGTCTGCTTTTCACATTGCTTTTGCAGTCTTTCGTTCCGTTCTGGCGTACCTGCCATTTTACGCACCACGGCGCCGCCGCCTTGGCGACGAAGCGTAACGCGGGCGCCCGAATGCCCGACGAACCGCATCTCTTCTCCGTCGAACGCAACGTGAGATGTCATAATGTTATAGCTGACGCCAAATAGATATTACTGTCCGCCGAGCGATAGGTATTCTGCCAAGCAAGGAGTGTTTCGCGGTAAATTGACCGCGATCGCGGAAGGGTAGGGATTTGAGCGCGCAAAATCGTTCAATAAATACCTCTTGCCGTGCTGACATCCCATGACCAGGGCATGGATACGCAACCCCAATTTCTCAAGAGACGACTGGGTCTTGGCGCGATACATTTCGGGCCGCGAGGTAGCAAATATAAATTGTCCTCCACGCTTCTGAATATCCAATAGTGTCGCGACATTCTCCGGGATAGGCTGGTCCTCTTCGTCCCAGAAAGGAGAAAAATATTTGCTATGGTTTACAAAAACGACACCGTCAAGATCAATGAAATAAACTGATCGGCTTTGAGTATATTCGCGCCAGTCTGCTAATGTTCCGACATCGATGAGCCCAGAAACAATGTGCGGATGGAAGATTTCACCACTTGATATCGCTTCCGATATTACATGGGACACAAAAATTTCTTTATATTCAAATTTTGCCGATATCGCATTGAAGCATGACAAGAAAATATCAGTGGCGGAAAAAAAGTATAACCCCGCCGATATATAGTTCGAGCAAACCTCTTTTTCTACAATATCAGTTATTATATTTTGCTCATTGATTAGGACAAAGCTCTTTGCCCCCACTCTCGAAATATCGAGATGCTGACGCAGATCGCAGATCGATATACCTGACCCGCCGGGAAGATCGGTTGTGGTGAAAAAACTATCTGCATCTTTTATCGCGATTGGGCCGGTTACCTGGGCCCGCTCGATCATCAGACGGACGGTGTCCGCCGGCCCCTTGGTATCCTGGTCGAGAACGACGATATCCACCGAATTGCCAAACGCTCGCCGAATCGCTTCGGACCCTCCGAATTCATCTTCGTGGCGCTGGAGTATCCCTAAAACCAGCCGACTGACTTGCGCAGAGGAGACGGATTCCGCAGCCCTCTCCACCATCAACTGCCCCTCGGGGGTCGTGAGCATCCATTTTGGACGCGTTCCTGGGTATCGCGAGGACCGCCCGGCACAAGGCATCAGGAGAGTCATAGAGGACGTGCTAGGCATCACTGCTCCTTATCATACCGATCGCGGGTGCATGACGCACAAAAAACGCAGCCGCCGAAAAGCTATAGCGTCTTAACTAATTTCAGTCAAAGGGAGGGCGCTATACGATTTCCCCGTCTCCACAATAAATATCTCCATCCCCTTTTTTTCGACATCAATTCCATCAAGCTTTATTTGGAATCCGGCCACACCGTCGCCCTTGCCTGCGGCCAATAAATCGCCACGAAATATATCGGCTTTAACTCTACTCATTATCCTATCGCGATATCTCAAGCCGACTGTGAGCTTTAGCCTTGGCAACGTTGCGCTACGGACCCATCCGCACAGATAACCCGCCGAATCGACCGCGTCGACGTAGCCTTCGATCTGTGGACTCTCATCGCCGACAACGCCATTAAGATCCACTTCATTCAGATGCATGACGGACAACAACGATTCGGAAATTTCAACGGCGACGACGGCCACACCCCGGTCTCCGAATCCCGGATGCGGAACGCGGATGCAAAGGTTTTGGCCATGCGCCTGCCAAGGATAGGGCGCTTCATCCGGACCGTCCTGCACAAATTCCGAAAAAATCACCTGATCGGCGATCCGATTGCCGATCAGGCGCATCGGCTGACCTTCGAGCAGCATGTCAAGATCGGCCAATATGTTCTCGCTCGTACCCCGGCGCAACTCAAGCCTGAGAACCAAGTCCGCTCCCGTCAAACGCGGCAATGTGGCGTTAGCGTCCATCCCGGCAACCGTCCAACGGTAGGCACCCTCGTGGTCACGAACAACGCCGTGCCACCGCTCCCCAAGCACCAAGGGATCGCATCCGCTTCCCGGATCCGCACCGCCAGGCGCCAGACGCTGCACGACGCGCACGTCTTCGATCACGATCGCGTTCGACGAGGCGGTAACCGTCAGCTCGCCAACCATGAGACCCGGTTTTGACCATCGCGGGATTTCAAAGCACGCGATCTTCCAGATCCCGACGTTCCGCAGACCGATGAGCGGAAGCTCCTGATCGCGCCATGTGACATGGAAGGGAACGCCGCTTACGTCCCCATCTCCGGATATCTTGAATTCGACGATCTGCCGCCGCTCGCCACGCAACACGAGTGGTGTGTGTACGCCGACTCCTTCGAGTAACCCGATCCGGCCGAGTTCCGAACGAATCTTGCCTCCGTTACCAAACCATTGCCCAACTCGATGAGCGCTTCGCGCGAGAGCGACGATATCGGACCACTCCGTACCGCTACGTCTGGCCATCAATCTCGCCAAGGATGTGCCGAGCGGACTCTGAGGTCCCTTCAAATGAGCAACGGTGGCCTCCATCGCCCGGCGAACCCCTTCTTCGTCGGCCGCGATCCGCCAAGCAATCTCGCCAAACGCCTCCAGATCGACGCTTTCGCAGACCACGGCACTGATCGCAGCCCTGTTGAACCAGGCACGATCATCGGTCCATTCGATGGTGTTCGCCAATTCCTGCCTGGGAATGGCCGGTCGCGCCCGATCTCCAATCAAACCATTCAAAAGACGGTAGTATCGGCGGTCGTACTCGTCGCTTGAGAAGGCATCTGCCGCTTGTATCGATTTTTGGACGGCCGCGGCACGAACACCTTCGTCATTTGACAATTCCATGATCGCATTAGCGAACCTGTCCGGCGAATCGTAGGTCGTGAACAACGCGGCCTCTTTCCCCAACCCCCTTAACGCGCATGTCGTCGCAATGATCGGCTTTTTCCAGGCGAGTGCCTCCATGGTTTTAACGGCACTGCCGGCACCCTCGATAATCGGAAGAATAACCGACCGAGCTGCGACATAAAGCGGCTCCAAATATTCCACACGCCCAAGATAAGCGACATTTTCGTGGGTTGGCCAACCGCCGAAATCGCATATCGTTCCGGCGACAACTAACGTAAGGCCACTGTCCGCGAGATAGGGAGTCCAGACCTTATCAAAGAACCACTGGAGACCCGAAACATTGGCGAGATGGCTTGAACTAACAAACAGAAGATCAACTTTCTTCCAATTCTTTATCCGCTCGGCGACGGGATGATGACTTTTGTCGCAGAACTGAAATAATTCAGCGATGTCGCGAGCGCCGAACAAGAACATCTCATCCCCGGGCAGGGGGGCCGACAACACAGGAATTTCGACGATTTCCTTTTGCGGCAAGCACTCCCGCATCTGCCTTTCATCGCGTTCGCTGATCGCGGTCAGAGCGTCGCAGCGCGACAACATGGAGAGTTCTAGGTCGAAATCCTCGTCGCTCACCGCACGGCGGCCATAAATCGCCTTCTGAACAGACTGAAAATCGATGGTCTCACAAAGGATCGGAACACCTGTCAATCCGAGCATTTCGATGAGCGGAAGATGCGTGACGTAATTCATTAGGATCGCATCCGGCAAGGATTTCCGGAGTGCCGCCGACAGCGACGACGGAATCTGGAGATTCCGTATGTAGTCTATGTCTCTGCGCAGCGAATACGCCCCGGACTGGCGATCGGCACGGAAGCGATGAAAAGGAAATTCCGATCCCGGATTGGCGCCAGGCATGTAAAAGAGAATGTGCAAATCCTCGAACGGCAGTTCTCCCAGTTCCCGTTCGAGGCGCTGCCGGTACGCATAACAATCGGGACCGGAGCGATCCGGGTCGCCAGAGACGAACACGCCCGTCACTTGATAGCCGGCCCGAAAGAGGTGATCGACCTGGTTCCGCACGACTCTTGACGCGCCGTTCCTGGCGATGATCGCATCGCCGTGCATTATTAGAAGGATGCTTGGTCCCGTCGGTTCGGGGGAAGACGGTGTGGCGTCGGCATCCTCGACCAGGAATCTGATGAAAAAAGCAGGATCGGTTTGTCGCAGCCAGCGCGCTTGGGCGCGTTTGGCACCGGTGTCGAGGGACTGGAAGTGCTCGACGGCATGTTCGACGGCAGCAGGGAATTCTTCTGCCGTCTGATAGACAACGGCATGCGATGAATCCACCTGGGTTTCCATCCAAGAACCTCGAGGCGTAACGACGACCTTGCCGGCCGTCAATGCCTCAACCAGTATCCCCGAACTTCGCGCCTCGTAAGTTACCGGATCATAAGGGACCAGCACGATGTCGGCATTGGCGATAGTCTCGAAATAGTCTTCGCCTTCCTGTGACTCAAAGATCAGCTTCAATCCAACCGGCGGCAATACCTGCAATTGCTGACGAGCCGCAGCGGTCGCCCGGTCACCGTCCGGTGTATTGAAATTCGATTGGATAACGAATTTCACCTTTCTTGAGATCAAGTTTCGCCAGAGCCGAGCGACCGCCGAAGGAAGCAGAGGATAACCTTTTTCGTCACGGGCATCGCCCACATAGGCGACGCAAAGAGTCCTGTCGGGATCGGGATCGCTCACGCGCCGATCTAGCGCAGCGACCAACAGCTTCTGGGGAAATGGAATCGGGGCGGTCGAGAAAGGATGGCCAAAAAAATCCGTGCAAAACTCCGTTAATCTATCGGTGTCAGTATAGAATTTGATTCTATCGGCAAGATTAAGATGACGTCTAACAGTTTCCAGTTGTTCCGCTATTTTTCCTTGGTAGTACAAATCTATAAGTCTGGGCTCATAACGCAGAATAATCGACATTCTCGGTAATTTCTTTGCCCTCCATACTGGAATATCCCCCAGCAACGATAGGAGCTGCAAAACTTGATGCCAACCAAGAGTGTGAACTAAAACAAGGTCCTCTGCTTCCGCTCCATAAGCATCAAGCCCATTGAGCAGATCAAAACCAAAGTGCCCTATTTCGTATTTATCATAGGCAATATGCCACCCTTCATGCCACGTGAAGGGAAACCATGGCACAACCTGAATGGCCTCGTTCACCGCTCCGCGGGGCAATTGCCCTAGACGCTGGTTGGCGAGAATGGTTGGGCTGAGATCGACGGCGAGCGCGCCTTCGGCAACGGCCGTGCTGTAAGCAAAATAGTGTCCACCAACCGATACGAAAGAGTGGTCAACAATAAATATACGGCGCATTTTCCCTCATCCCACAACACCCAGCAATATTATTTATTATCGTTGAGGTATTAAAGCATGTTATTTTTGTGTTTCATAAAAAGCAATTCGCGCAGCTCGACATCCGCCCAAAATGTCGAAAAAAAACTTAGGCTCATACACATATGGGCCTTTGTTTTCGGTTCCGAGGCGTTTGATCCCGAGTTGATACATTGACGACATATCATCTAGAATATCGCCAAAAAGCGACAACTCAGGAGGGTACGCCGTCCCTTTCGGTACGCCATGCTTCCCAGAATTGGCGTCACTGTAATCGACATCGAAAGTTAACCCAAGCCAATTTCCGATTTCCGCTCCGACGTCCTGCCCCCAATTTTCGGCGACCAAAAGCCGTGCGTTGGGCAACGAGCGCCAGAGTTCCACGGTCGCCTCGACCGCAGATATGACATAGCTAATCAGTCTGGCGCCCGACGCCCCAAAGGTCCGCACATGGGAGCGCGCGACCTGTGCAGGGTCACGCAGGCAAAGGAGATATTTCGCGAACGGTACGTTATTGGCATGCCACGACACCGTCTCTTCAAACAAAAAATGGCCTCGCTCCCATCCAGGCGAAAGAGCGACTTTCTCGCCAATATACCGATACTGCTTCTCTAGATATTGCCAGAACTCTCCCTTCTGAAAATGTTCCGTCAGGAATTGCGGTATATTATAGCCTTTGCATTCTGGCTTTGATCCAAAGCTCCGATTCTTATTGTTAAAGTGCTCGATTGGATCACGGCCTTCGTAGGCTGCGAATTGTTCCGGAAAATTCTGAAGGATACCGTATTCCATCTCGCTAAACAGCAATACCTCTCTACTACTGTTCAGGATATCAAGCGTAAATGACGTCGATGACCGCGCAGGCCCCACGATGAATAAACCGCGTTCATTTAGGACTTCAAAATCATTCCTTTTTTTATGGGTCTGATTATTACCCTCCTTTAGATTGCGTATCTTATCGATCATCCGATACGATGATTTTATATCGTCAGGTATATTTTCTTCGCCGACGGTTGCCACCATCGAGGAGATTTCTTGAAATATATTTTCCTCAAATCCCATGGAATAGCAGCAGATCAATAGGCGCAATGCTGCGATTCTATCTCCTGTCATGGCTCTGGCACAGGCCTCATGGTAGTCCAGCCAGAAACCGGCGTACCCGTGGCCTCGCGCCGTCAAGAAATATTCTAAAGCAGCATGGGGCTCGCCCTGACCATAGCAGATACAAAGAGCCATATAATAATCTATCTCGCTGGTATGGTCGCCTTTTTCTATTTCGGCGCACACGAGCGGCAAAGCCTCTAAATATCTTCCATTCTGGACTAGGTCTTTTATTATATTATCAACCACCTATTGTTTCCTCGATTGATTATAGTTCACAAAACATCGCCCCGTCGACGTAGATGGACAAAATTCTAGTCACACCCTCAGTCCGTTTCGGTCTGAATCGAGCTTGAAAGCCATCGCGGGATCACGTTCAAAACAAGAGGAAGAACAGCGATGAGGTCCCATCGTGTGGTAGCCCCTCTCGAAAGCCCTTCTCCTGCGACACCCCCCCGGGCATGTGGAGCGTAATATCACGACAATGTCGATCTATAATTTCGTGCGTTCGGAGAAAATGTAACAATTTGTTACATTGCGAAAAGCCGAATTGCTCCAGTCCTCACCAAAACAGGGCGCGCCGCGCCATTGGGACAGGGCAGACGTTGCTCAAATGACAGAAGCTGCACAATTTCAGGTATTTGTCAGACACAGGACAACGCACCCTATCCGCACGCACCGTGCGGATAGGGTGTTATAGAGATTTCCCGACCATCACGGCAGGGCTTGGTCGATTACCTTGATCCAAGGCGGAGGCGTACAGGCTTTTTTAGTAAAGAACCCCTCTTCCCGCCTCTCAAATCCTAGCGATTCAAAGTAGTTGTGGCAGGTAAAATTTTTTCCAGTGTCGACGATACTTGCTGTAGCACAATCAGATTGCCGCAGCGCAATTAGAGTGGCCCAGCGTCCCATCGCGGTTTCCGCGCCGAGACCAAATATGCGGCAGGACAATACACACTGAACGATCTCGCCAGTTCTAACTAACGCAGCACCAACAATACCGTTATCGACCGTCTTGTCCCGTAGGGAGGCTACAAGGCACTCTCCCCCACTTTGCAAAAATTCGCGAAGTTCAGAATCTGTCCAACGTCGACCTGTTGTATTGAATTGATTGGTCTTGTTGACCAATTCCAGAACCCGCATAAACCGGCTGGAATCTGCTTCGTGCAGCAACACGAAGCTTTGCTCAATTTCTAGGGAGGCTAGCCATTCCTCTCGCGGCATGGTCTTAGCCAGCGACTCTCTTTCAACCCGCGCGCGGACAAGCTCGGTTCGCCGCACGGACTCCTCGGTCACGAAGGGCACCTGAGTTTCGGGTGAGCGCAATATGATACGGCGCCAGTCCAGACAATTCTCACACAAGGAACGAATCGCGGGGAATCGGGATTTGACTTCGTTGACTTCCCGAGGGTCGTCATCGACGAAGAGAATGTTTCCCGGAAGAATATTTGTTTCTTCGATGATTTCCACGATATTCTCGGATTTCGGCCTTCGATTTATTTTTATCGACGCAAAGTCGTCGACTGTGATTGCGCCGAGCCAAATTCGGCCAAACCGCTCAAGTGTTACTTCGCGTTCATTCTTGCTGCAGATTGCCAATAACCCGCCGCGTCTCTTGAAATAGAGAAGGGCTTCCACAAAGCCCTGAGGCCATCCACGGGCCCGACCAACGGGATCATCATCGCTCTCCGCCGCCACGCCCTTCCACAGTGTGTCGTCAAGATCGACGATGATCAGTTTCACGCTGTCCGATTGTCGCAGAATCTTTAGATTGGCCTCCATGACGTTCCAGAAGATATGCCCGTAGAACTCTTCATGCTTCTTAACCTCAAAGGTCTCGGAAATGACCTTCGCGGGCACAAGCCGTCTCCGATTCTCCTCAAGATCAACATCACCCAGGAACGATGCGTGCGTCGAGTACGAAATAATATCATCCTGCAGTTGTGCACGTCCGACAAAATTTAGTATATCATTAGAATCTACAAAGTAACAATTTGGACAACTCCGAATTAAATTATAAAGACTCTCGTTTATTTTTCTTATAATATATTTATTTGACCTAAAGGAATATTTTTCCGTCAAATTTCCCATGTAGTCGAAACTTGGCTCAAAGAAAGAAACGAAAAATGCGGGAATTTTACCTAGGCATTGATGTAGAGAAGAAATTTTCTCGTTCATCAAGCTCTCACACCGGTCCAGAAAGTCGTGAAACTCGACTTCGGTTTCGAAATAGGTGTGCAATCCCCCAAAGGTGTGGCCGGTCGCGTCCTCGATAATATGGTCTAGCGTCAGCGCAATTACCGCTGCATCAAACTGGTCTATATCGATTGCTGGGACTTCCGAGTGACGATACGAACCCATCAGCATATGGCTAATTTTATAATTGAGGTGCAGCGGTGCGCCAGTCATGGGACCAACTTGGCACATTCCAAACAGTAGAATTTTTAAATCCTTGACACACTCGCCAAGGACATATGGCGTGAGCACATTGAAATTCACGGTTTTACCTCGCAATTCTCAGATCTAAGCGTGCGCCCGAACTGTTGTCCGACAGCCGGGAGAATCCCTTCCTGATTTGAGCCCAAAAGACGCAATGACGCAACGACCTGTGGCGTCGATTCCCCAAATTGCGGGGGTATCCCGGCCCGCCGCTTCTCGGATGAGGCGTTGAGTTTGACAAATTTGGACGGCATGCAATTGCCCCGCCACTGTGTCGTCGGGCATGGCCGAATCCTCCAGGGTCTCGCATAGCTCAACCGAGGACGCAACGCTACGAAAGTCGCGGATCGCCGAGGTAGTGGATCGGCTTTGCCCGACGATATCCACATTGTCCCGCCCTTTGCGTCGAGCGCGGCCCCGCGACACAATCTTCGCCCAGTTCAGGCCGCATTTTGGCAACTTGGAGGGCTCGAGCAAATGTTGTGCGCTTACACTCCGCCAAGATCACCTTCGGAAGCTATTTCACCATGAGGACAGAGACGTACGTTTCCAGGTATTTGTCGCGATACATACGTATAGGTAGTTAACATCCCACGACATTGATCCTTGGATACATGGCGCGTGCGACGAGGCGGGCGTATTCGGCTTCTCGATGACAATGATGTTACTATTTATGTCCAACAGAGCCTGTGGGTTCATTTGTCCCACGCCCAAATTTCCGGCACTCGTTAATCTCATACGAGTCGCGAGTGAGCCATTCGAAGCGGTTTGAAATTGGATATCGGCTGAAAATTTGTTCGAAAGCGCCTGTTCCGCAACCGATTGAATCGCCGCGGCGGTCTGGAACGAAG
>Ga0206925_1097_pt1 | contig 17909 bp, 7 predicted proteins | sample Alteio_BWOrgHeat_62_FD_152944 | JGI IMG/M metagenome (GOLD analysis project Ga0206925, IMG submission 152944) | Enriched cells from forest soil in Barre Woods Harvard Forest LTER site, Petersham, Massachusetts, United States -... | ecosystem: Environmental > Terrestrial > Soil > Temperate forest > O...
TATGTGCAATAATGCAAAAGTTACGTATATTCTTCATGAAGGGCGCGCTAATAAAGGTGCAAAGGTAGGGGAAAATAGTCATCAGTCGTCAGTCATAAGTCTTCAGTGGCTAGGCTCAGTTTCCAGGGTCTGTGTGTACTTCAATAAACCGCCTTTTTGCCATGGTTCCGATAACCTGGGTGGCTGTTGCATTCACAGTACCCCCGATTAAGCCACCAAGAACCGGAATAGATTTGCTGGCTATTTTACCAAATATTGCCGGGGTTTTTGATCCCAGCCTGCTTACCAGTTTCAGTGCCGCCCGGTTGCCGGCTTTTATTCCGACATCTGTAAGCGTATCTTTTGCAATATCTCCTAATAAGCAGGCACGTACAAAATTTTTAACCTCATCGGTTTCAATATCTTTTCCACCAAGAATGGCTATTGCCATTATCATTTTGATCTGTACTTTGGTCGTTACAATTATGTCACCAGGTATAGCTACGGGCAAAGTTATCAAGCCGCCGAGGCCGGAAATAAAACCTGCCGTACTTGTTTTCAACATCGCACTTTTGATGATCCGATTGGCCATATCATTTCGGTCACCTGTCCCTTTCAGGTATTCATTTGCCATTTCAATGGCGCCTGGTATTTCATTTTCATAATTCTGATTTATGAATTTAGAAATCAACCCAACAAACCAGTTTTCTGATTTTATTTTATCTTCCATAGATTTTGAAATTTAAAAAATGGCTTGACTAAAATCCAATGGCTGTTTCAAACATAAATCCCTCAAATTGCCCACCTGAACGGATATCAGTTGCGGTAAAATTTTTGTATTGCTGGGTTACATATTCCAGTTTCATCATAATGTTTTTACTGGCAAACCAACCCACGGAGCCTACCTCCCTGTTTATGAATACTTCATTAGTTTGTTGGGGCAGGGTAGTGCTGAGAGTGTTGTACCTGGCACCTATCCAGAAGTCTTCGGTTTTTTCCGGGAACCTGTAGATTAAATCAGCTGCATATTGGGTTGCTTTGCGCAATGAAGGTTCTGTGATCATTCTTCCTTCTACCATTTCATACGTTCCAAAAAATTCAAGGCCTTTATACTTCACAAATGGATTGATCATTAATGAAGACACCTCCTCGCTGAACTGGGGATTGTAGCGACCAGACCAGGCATTTCCATCTGGAGTGGCAGTCGTATTTTCCATTACAAAGTAATAGTGAGATCCCGTTCTGTCACCAAAATATAAAGCATTGTTAACGGCACTTTTATCTTCATAATAGGAGGCTGTTATCCTTATCCTTGTATCATTATTTAAATGTTTATCATAGCCAATCTTGGCATGGATCGCCGGGGCATTAAAGTTAAGCCGCCCGGTTGCAGTGTCAATTTTGGTGGGAGCTAATACGGTAGGGTCAAGTGCGCCATTGCTAAGTCCGATCATTGCAATTATGCCATTTATGGGATGGTAATAGATTTCACTACCTATTTCTATCGCATTTTCATCCATTATATAGTTTTCTACAAACGGATTGTACATGCCATTGCCCCCATCCGTTCTCCTGAAATGCTGATCACCATAATCCATTTCATAATCACCAGTTTTTATGGTAAAGTTTTTCATGATGTTATCCACAACTTCGCTTTTAAACATCAGCAATTTATCAATTTGAATATAACCCCCTTTTACCCAGGTATCCATATGGTGGCGGGTGGATAAATACATAGCGAGGTTGAGCCTCACGCCATCTTCAAGTTGTACATCAAAATTCAAATTAGCCATGGGCAAGTCTAATCCGTTGGTTATGCCAATTAGCTGATTGGTATTGAAACCGTTAACATAAACTGCTGTAGCATTATTCTGGTGCATGAGCGCCTGGTAATCCAGCGCAAAATCGCCACCAATCCGTAACTTAATTCCTGTAAAAGGGATGGTGTCCTTTTTTGTCGACTCAAAATAATTTACGCCCGTTTTATCATTTGGCCTGAAAAATTGGATTGCTGGTAATTGTGCCGAGGTTTTAAAGCAGGTAAAAGCCATAACGGCTAAAGCCAAATGGCGAAAAAATATTTTTTTATTCAATTTATTGATTTATAAGAATGTAACTTGATTTTAAGACAATTGTCTCATTTTCAAATTATCTAATTGCCTCATTTGACTTTACGGCTTATCTGTAGTTACATCCTGCGCAGATTTTGCATCATCAGGAGTGGTTTCGAGATCTCTGTCAAGTGCGTAAAGTTCATTGTTATTTGCTTTTTCACCTCCAGCAATTTTTATTTTGTCAAGGAGATTCATGGCAAGTGTCTCTTCCTCTACCTGCTCTTTTACAAACCATTGCATGAAATTCAATGTCGCCCAGTCGCCTTCATCATGGCTAAGTTTAACAATTTTATAAATAGCATTGGTATTATCTACTTCATGAGCAAAAACCTTTTCAAAACAATTATTTATGCTTGTTGGGTTTGTTGGGGGCGCCGGTATCGCAGCTACCTTTACATCACCTCCTCTTTTTAAGATAAATTCAAGGATTTTCATCATGTGGTTACGCTCTTCCTGCGCGTGCCTGAAAAGAAAATTGGCTATACCTCCATAGCCATGATGTTCTGCCCAGGCGCCATAGGATAAATATATCTGAGAAGCGGCGGCTTCATTTGTCATTTGATGATTCAGTGCAGATTCGATGGATTTTGAAAGACGGTTCGTATTCATTTTTAAGTTTTAGATTTTATTTAGTGGTCTGAAATATCTAAAACAGAATTAAAATGAAATTGTTTTGGTCTTTTTTGTATTGTGTAATTATTTGATAAATAATTATATAATAAACACTACACTTCAACTATTTCCAATATTTGTTTTTCATCAATTTTTGGGCTCACATTTTCCTTTACCCAGTTATAAATCTGGTTTGCCAAAAGGTTGTGGCATTTTGCATTAAAATGCACATTATCAATGGCATAATATTCTTTGCCAAGATTTATTATATTGAGATATGAGATATTTTGATTTGCACAATAGCGTTCAATACTTGCCGAAATGGTTTTACAAACATTATTACCCATTATTGACGACGGGCATTGTTGCGGAGATATAACCAGTAGTTTAATGTTATTGCTATCGCAGAAGTCGCTGACTTTTTTAATTTCATGGTTCAAAAAATTCCTTGCCCAGGAATGAAGCCCTGACACCTTGCCTAAAAGCAGGTTTAAATCTCTCTTTTCAAATCGCATCCGGCGTTTATAAATATATTCATTTTGGGTATGATACTTTGTAAGTTTATTGTTCCATTTTCCGTTAAGGTTGAATAATGCCGGATGTATTGACCAGCTTATTCCCCTGTTTTTATTTTCATATTTTATAAATGGTTTATGTAACGGCATCAATGGAAATTGCCTAACCCAAAGGCAAAGAATATCAAGGTTATTGGATTCAATAAAAGTTTGAGCCTTCTCAGCCATATTGTCAAATGTATAATAAGTGCCTGCTGATATTTCATGTGCTGTGTCAGATAATAAACTGTCAAACACGGAATAATAGAATTCATCCAGCGCAATTCCTTTTTGGTTATTGATACATCCTCCAAGAAAACCGATTTTTAACGATTCCATATTTTGATTGCTTTTGCTTTTCCAAATATATAAAAATCATTGTGGTGATTCTTAAGTAGTATTGAAAATTAAGTTGCCTGGTTCGTGAAAATATATTATTTTTGATTTTTGAATACCCAACCTTTAACCGATAATGAAACAAACCTTTTCCCTTTTTTGGGGTATTGTTTTATTTTTTACCGGGGCTAATGCCCAGGACCCTTCATTTTCACAATCTTATAACAGCCCTGTTTATCTCAATCCAGCTTTGACGGGAGCGAATAGCGGACTGAGAGTGAACCTGAATGACATGCGACAATGGACAGGCGTACCAGGAAATTTTAATACTACTTCTTTTACCGCGGACATTGGTGAAGAATGTACCAAAGTTGGTTTGGGAATCAATGCATTACATGACGAAAGAGGAGAGGGGTTCCTTACCACAAACCAGGGAGGATTAACAGCAAGCTGGAGTACACCCCTAATTGCCAGAAAGCTTGATTTTTCTTTTGGCCTCGGAGCAGATTATGTCCAGAAAACCCTTGACTGGAGTAAACTAGAATTTTCTGACCAGTTTGATCCTGTATTGGGCAAAATTTTATCAACCAATGCCCAACCTCAAAATACAGGGCGTGGTTTTCTTGATATTAATACCGGTATGTCTTTAAAGTTTTCAACTGATATTGGAAATGGTTTTACTATGCTGAATAATATTGGTTTTGCAGTGCACCATGTTAATCGCCCAAATGAAGGTTTGATTGAGGAAAGCAGGCTTCCGGCTTTGTTTACTATTCATGCAGGATCGGTAATACCTATTGGGAAACACTGGAGGGATAAAGGAGAATTTATATTCCCTTATATCGTTTACAATTGGCAGGAATTATTTAACCAGACTTATCAACTCCAACGAGAGATCATTACCGGTTTCTATGTTTTTAAAAACAGTTTCTTATACGGAATATTATACCGTGATGGTTATTTGCCTTTTGCACAGGGTAATGCAAACCAACTTGGATTATCCGCCGGGTTCCAGCTGCCATTCAGAAATACTTCACAAGCCTTCCAGATCACGTATTCCTACATGTTCCCGATTGATGGGTTAAGCTATTCTGCAATGGGGACTCATGAAATAAGCATTGTAATAATGTTTGATAGGGTAAATGTACTTTGCAATGGCCCGGGTGGACCGCCTGGCGCTAATAAATGCTTTAATGATAAAAGGGCCGGGTATATTCCACAGCTATGATCCTGATTGTTTGCTAATCTATTAGTCTGGTTTTTTTGGCGGCTTCGCGGATTTCTGGAGATATGCCAGGCTGACGGGGAATGAAAAATAGACTGATCCTTTTTTATCCGTCATTTGAACCCAATAGCTTACTTTCGGATCACTTATTACAAGTCTGTAGGTATTGGCTCCTTTTATAGGTTCATTTTCATAATACCATTGATATTCATCAAAATTCCTGGCAACTGACATCGCATTAGAGTCTGCTGTTACCAGTGGTACGATAGAGCCCAGGTTTGAATACTGATAGTTAGACGTTACTGCCTGCCAGGCAGTCATTTTTAGAAAAGTATCAAGCTTTTCTCCGCTGAAAATTGATTTGTTTTTTAAAAATAAGGGGGATCTGTGAAACATTGTACAGTATAATACACATGCTGCCAGGTAACTGCCAGACCAACCGGGATGCCTGCCATCAGTATCATACAAAAACATATTATTGTATGGTTTTCGGGCTATGTAGGGCGCTTGCTGCATGGCAGCTATCCATGCGGTGCCAATGGGCGCTATAATATTATGAAATCCGCCAAGCCCGTTCAGGTATTTGTAGTTTTTCATAATGCGTGTTATCATTTTTTCAGTGTTGTCATCAGCAAATCTTGAGGGTATGCCACCATCTACCTCCCAGCCTGCGAAATAGATTATTTTGACACTGGGTACCAGTTTCTTGATACTATCCTGAAACTTCCTGTTGTTGGCAAGAATATTTGTTGAGATTCCCATTGAATCAAACTTTCCCAATGAATCATAATAAAAGCGCTGATTGTCCTGGATAACAATATAATTCCAGCTTTTAGATTTTATTAAATCCCAGCATCCTTTGTCTTTTATAAAGTAATTTATTGATTTTCCATAGCCGTATCTTAACGAATAATCAACAGCAAGACCAGCAGCCTCTGATAAATTGCTAACCATACCCGGCAGGTTATGGGCGAAGGTGAAACTATTACCAATAAATAATACTTGCAGGGTTTTGCTTTGCGCGACAGCAGATACTGGCAGCCATAAAACTGCCAGCCATGTAATAATAACACCCCTTAACCTTCTCGTTTTTGAAAACAACATATATGCAGACCTTCTTTACAAATATAAAAAAGGCAGGGAATAATCAGCTATAATAATTTAGAAATTCTGGGAATAAGTAAAATAATAATCAAACGGTTAGCGGATCAGTGTTAAGCTGCCAATGGTCTTCTTTACGCCATTATAATCCTTGCCCTCCCAGACCTGGCCATTGGTAAAGCTGGCAGAAATTTTCCATACATACACACCCTGCGGCATCATTTTCCCTTTTGATGTGCCATCCCATCCTTTGGCAGGATGTCCGTTTTCAAGATCGGAATTTTCCCAAAGCAGTTCACCCCAGGTTGTATAAATCTGCAATTTATAAGTTGACAATGAAGCTCCTTTTGGTAAAAATATTTGTTCTTCCTTAGGGCCGGAACCAGGGCTTAAGGCATTTGGTACAAAAAAGCCTTCAAAATATTTAATAGTGATCACTTTTTCAACGGTATCGAAACATCCAAATGCATTTTCGGTAATTAATTTAACGGCATATGTACCAGGGAGGTCATACTGGTGCCTGGGGCTAGAGCCGGTAGCAGAATCCTGATCCCCAAAGTACCACCGAAAATTTAATACCAGGTTTGTATCTGCAGCAAAATCTACCTTACCGGTGAGGGGGTTATCTTCAATTTGAAATGTAAAATCGGCAAGCGGTTTGGGATGGATTAGTACAGCATTTTGTTTGGTAACCTGGTCCTGACAATTGCCCTTTCCGGTTACTTTCAGGCTAACGGTATAATTCCCTGGAAACGAATAAATATGACTTGGATTTTGATCCGTGGAATCTTTAGTACTATCTCCAAAATTCCATAAAAATTGTGCAACAAATGTACTCTGATTTATGAACCTAATGCTTTTTGACTGGCAACCAGTATTTTCTGCATCAAATGCTGCTACAGGTTGAGGGTATATTGCGAAACTTTGGATCATGCTGTCTTTACATCCATAACTATTTATAGCCACAAGGGTAGCATTATATATTCCGGTACTATCAAAAGTGATATTTGGTGAATTATCTGTGGAGCTCTTGCCATTGGTAAATTTCCAGCTATATCCTTTGGCACCAATTGAATTATTGGTAAAACTTATTGATTTCGGTGCGCCACAAACCGGGTTAGGCGAAATAGAAAACCTGGCAACAGGGTAGGGGAATACGACTATTTGTTTTTGAATATCACTGGTACAACCGAGCCGGGTAACTATAGAAAAACTTACCGTATAAATGCCACTATCTTTATACAAATGCGTCGGACTTGGATCTATTGAGGTATTTCCGTCCCCAAAGTCCCATTTAAAATAGGTGGCGGTAGTGCTTGTATTACTGAATTTTACATTCAATGGGAAGCAGCCTTCCATGGGGGTTGCACTAAAATCAGCTTTTGGAATGGTATCAACGGTTACATTATTGGTTTGGGAGGCAAGGCAGCCATGGCTTAAAGACTGGATGGTTAATATAACGCTATAATTGCCGGGTTTACTAAATGCATGTTTTGGGTTTACCAGTTTTGATTGAGTCCCATCCCCGAAATCCCATAAACAACCTGAAAAATTGGAAGAAGTATTGTAAAACTGCATACTATCATTGGCGCATGTAGGTATCGCGGTAAATGATACTGGCGGTTTAGGATAAACAGTAATTAGAATAGAACCGGTATCATATCCGCAACCATCATTCACAAACTGTTTTACTGTAAATACGCCGGGTATGCTAAAAACATGAACCGGGTTTTGCAAGGCGGAAACATTACTATCCCCAAAATCCCAGCTCACAAAAGTACTGCCTTTAGAAAAATCTGTAAACTGTACTGCCAATGGTACACAGCCGCTTGTGATATTGGTGTTAAAAAATGATTTTACAGAATTCGGATGAACAGTAATGATGTGCCTGAAGGTATCTGAGCCATATTTATTGATGGCCACTTCTGTAATGGTATAGGTTTTATTAACGGTATCCGTTACAAAATTTATCGGCGGCGGATCTTTGAGGGTTGAGGTTTGGCCATTGCCAAAATCCCAGAAATAACTTGTTGGTTTGCCAACACTTTTGTTGCTGAAGGATACTTTAAATGGCGAACATCCTCCATCCCTGTCAGTACCAAACCTTGCTTTGGGCCTTGGAAATACAAGTACAGAATCCATATGGGTGCGAATGCCGCATGGGTTATGTACAGTAAGTGTAATATAATAAGTAGTATCACCATTATCACTTTGCTGGTAGATCATGGTATCAGGCAATTGTTTGGTCGTTGAATCTTTATTACCGTAATTCCATTTATACCCGAATATTTCACCGCTGCTCAGGTTTTTAAAGCTGACGGTTAAAGGCCCCGGTCCTGAATAAGGAGTTCGGCTAAAATTGGCAACCGGGGGTTCGGAAATTCGAATTGATGAAAATATGGTATCGCTGCATCCACCCGGGGTTACTGAAATAAGCCTGATGGTATATTTACCTGTATTTTTATAAACATGTTGCGGATTGCTGCCCGAGCCGACTGTTGTATCCCCGAAATCCCATTTATAGATGGAAGTATTAGTAGAATTAGACGAAAAATTTGCTGCAACATTAATGCATTGAAATGTATCATTGCTTAGAATATGATCAGGCATGGTTAAAACAGAATAAGAAACTGTATCAAAACTGGTGCAGTGGGTTAGCGGATCTGTATAAGTATATGTTAACCTATGTGAACCCGTACCAGCAGATTTTGCACTGAATATTCCTTTCGTTTTATCAATGATACCGGAGCCTGTCCAGATTCCACCTGACGGGGAAAACCCTGAAATGGAAAGATTTGGGTCATTCAGACAAAGTTTTTCAGGGCTGCCAGCTTTTACCACAGGTAATGGATTAATTTTTACCGACTTGTTGGCGGACACTTTACAAGTATTTTTCCCGACAGTATAGGTAAAATTAAATACACCCGTCCCTGCTTTTGAGGGGCTGAAAACACCTGAAGATGTTATATCTGTGCCGCTCCAGTTGCCGCCTAAGGGACTATAATTTTTAAATGAATAGTCAGCGGCATCAATACAAACGGTGTCATTTGGCCCGGCAACCACATTTGATGGACTTACTACATTTACAATATGTTTAGCAGAATCAATACAGCCGGTCGCAGGGTCGCTATAAACATAATAAAGGGTAAATATGCCTACGCCGGCTGAAGTAGGAGTAAATACGCCTGAGGATGTTACGCCTTTGCCTTTCCATGTACCACCTGCCGGGCTTCCAGTAAGCGTAACCGTGGTACCGGTATTGCAGAACGTGTCATCAGGTGAAGTACTGACAACCGGTAATGGATTAACCTTGATGGTTTTGGTGCCTGAATTTAAGCAATGTGTAACAGGATCTGTAAAAGAATAGGATAAAGTAAATGTACCGGCACCGGCGACGGCAGGAGAAAAGGTGCCTGTTGAGCTAACTCCTGTACCCGTCCACTTTCCTCCCGCTGGTGTTTGACCGGTTAGCACATATGGAGATACACTAATGCAAATGACCTCATTTGTTCCGGCACTTACTGTTGGTAATGGATTAACTTTTACGATTTTTGACCCCGACACCTTGCAAGTGTTTTTTCCAACCGTATAGGTTAAAGTAAATGTGCCCGTGCCTGATTTGGATGCACTGAATACACCACCAGAAGTAACACCTGTCCCTGTCCAGGCTCCGCCCGATGGGCTGAAACCTGTAAGCGAATAATCGGCAGCATTAATGCAAACTGTATCGTTATTACCGGTAATTACATTTGCGGGGTTTACAACATTTACAATATGTTTTGCAGAATCGGTACAGCCGGTAACGGGATCATTATAATGATAATAAAGATTGAAAATGCCAACCCCGGCAGATGATGGCGTAAATACACCTGAAGAAGTAACCCCTTTCCCGGTCCAGGTTCCGCCATTCGGGCTACCTGAAAGGGTCGAGGTGGTACTTGTATTGCAAAAAGTATCTGCAGGCCCTGTGCTTACTACTGGCAATGCATTGACCGTAATTTTTACCGAATCAGTTTTTTTACAACTTGTAGCACTTATTGCTTCGGTGAGATAATAGGTGGTTGATGTTAAAGGGTTTACATTGGGATTGGAAAGGGTTGAGGTAAAACCTGCAGGCTTGCTGGTCCAGCTGTATGTATCTCCGGATATAGCACTTGAACCTATAGCAGCACCCTGATTTACACAAATTGTGGCTGGAGACCCGGGTTTAGCCGTTGGCAGAGGATTGATGTTGATGATTAAAAATGAAGAATCCTGGCAACTCGTTGAGCCAACTTTTTCGAGAACCCGTACCCTACCCAGGCTTCCATTGCCCCATTTTACAATAACAGAATTAGTGCCTGCCCCTGAAACAATGCTGCCATCCTGCACTACCCAGGTATAATTATTGCCCGGATTATTAGTTGTGGTATAGGTATCGTTATCATTTATACAAACGGTTGTGGTGCCAGAAACGGAAGGCGTAGGTAAGGGATTTACAGTCACAATCACTGAGTTGGACTTTGTACAACCAGTTGCTGTTATTTTTTCTGTTAAAATATAAGTTGTGGTGGATGTAGGAGTGGCCGTTGGATTTGAAACGGTTGTTGATGGGCTTAATCCTGTTGCTGGGCTCCATGAATATGAATTACCTGACATAGCGGTAGACCCCAGTACTGTAGAATTACCGGTGCAGATGGTAATATTAGAACCGGCATTGGCAGCTGGAAGGGGATTTACAGTAACTTTTACCGAATTTGATTTTGTACAACCTGTGGCTGTAACTGTTTCGGCCAGAGTATAAGTTGTCGTTACTAAAGGGCTGACAGATGGGTTTGATAAGGTTGAAGAAAATCCGGCAGGGCTACTGGACCATGAATAGGTATTTCCTGCGGTAGCCGCAGAACCAATATTTACAGATGAGCCTGCACATATTGTTGTATCATTGGCAACTTTTGCCAGGGGTAAAGGATTAACCGTTACCATTACCGTATGTGAATCAACACAATTATTCGTATTTGTTTCAATGAGTTTGTAAGTCGTAGTTCCGGAAGGAGAGGCAGTTGGGTTAGAAGAAGTGGTAGAACTCAATCCAGTTGATGGTGTCCATGCATAGATGCTTCCTAATACGGCTGAAGATCCGATGCTTATACTTTGTCCCGCACAAATAGCTTTATTTAAACCTGCATTGGCTGCTGGTAAAGGATTAACAGTTATTGTAACAGAATTCGATTTTTGGCAACCAGTTGCTGTTATTGTTTCTGTTAAAGTATAAGTCGTAGTTGTGGATGGGCTAACTGAAGGATTAGAAGAAGTAGAAGTAAAACCCACTGGTGAACTTACCCAGGAATATGTATTACCGGTAACACTTGATGTGCCAATAAAAGTTGAAGCACCTGCGCAAATACTTTTATTTGGCCCTGTTGCTGCAGCCGGTTGTGGGTTTATTACAATTGTTAACCATGAGGAATCCTGGCAACTGGCGGAACCTGCTTTTTCCAAAACCCGGACTCGTCCTACCGATCCTGTGCCCCATTTTACATTGATGCTATTTGTACCCGCTCCCGAAGATATGGTTCCACCCTGAACTACCCAGATATAAGTATCCCCAACTTTATTAGTTGTAGTATAGGCATCATTGTCATTGACGCATACGGTAGTATTTCCTGTTACTGATGGCGTTGGCAAGGGATTTACAGTTACGGTTATCGAATTGGATTTATTGCAGCCAGTTGCAGTAATGGTTTCCGTAAGTGTATAAGTGGTTGTTGAGGAGGGACTAGCCGTAGGATTTGAAACTGTAGATGATGGGCTTAAGCCTGTTGTTGGACTCCAGGAATAGGTATGTCCCGAAATGCTGGCTGCACCGATAACCGTTGAGCTACCTGTACAAATAGTTACATCAGAACCTGTAGTAGCTGAAGGAAGCGGGTTTACGATAATAACAACTAAATTCGACTTGCTGCAACCTGTGGCCGTAATGGTTTCTGTTACTGTATAAGTGGTTGTTATTGTAGGGCTAACACTTGGGTTTGCTGCTGTGGAAGTAAAGCCGGCTGGCGAACTTGTCCATGAATAAGAACTTCCGGCTACAGCGGTATTACCAATATTTGCACTTTGCCCGGAACATATAGTAGAGGCAGAACCCGGATCGGCAACCGGTAACGGGTTTACGGTAATAATTACTGCGTTTGCATTTACACATCCTTTTGCATTTGTTTCGGTAACGGTATAGGTAGTAGTTGTCGTGGGACTTACGCTGGGATTAGCTGTTGATTATTCGTTAAGATACGGCTATGGAAAATCAATAAATTACTTTATAAAAGACAAAGGATGCTGGGATTTAATAAAATCTAAAAGCTGGAATTATATTGTTATCCAGGACAATCAGCGCTTTTATTATGATTCATTGGGAAAGTTTGATTCAATGGGAATCTCAACAAATATTCTTGCCAACAACAGGAAGTTTCAGGATAGTATCAAGAAACTGGTACCCAGTGTCAAAATAATCTATTTCGCAGGCTGGGAGGTAGATGGTGGCATACCCTCAAGATTTGCTGATGACAACACTGAAAAAATGATAACACGCATTATGAAAAACTACAAATACCTGAACGGGCTTGGCGGATTTCATAATATTATAGCGCCCATTGGCACCGCATGGATAGCTGCCATGCAGCAAGCGCCCTACATAGCCCGAAAACCATACAATAATATGTTTTTGTATGATACTGATGGCAGGCATCCCGGTTGGTCTGGCAGTTACCTGGCAGCATGTGTATTATACTGTACAATGTTTCACAGATCCCCCTTATTTTTAAAAAACAAATCAATTTTCAGCGGAGAAAAGCTTGATACTTTTCTAAAAATGACTGCCTGGCAGGCAGTAACGTCTAACTATCAGTATTCAAACCTGGGCTCTATCGTACCACTGGTAACAGCAGACTCTAATGCGATGTCAGTTGCCAGGAATTTTGATGAATATCAATGGTATTATGAAAATGAACCTATAAAAGGAGCCAATACCTACAGACTTGTAATAAGTGATCCGAAAGTAAGCTATTGGGTTCAAATGACGGATAAAAAAGGATCAGTCTATTTTTCATTCCCCGTCAGCCTGGCATATCTCCAGAAATCCGCGAAGCCGCCAAAAAAACCAGACTAATAGATTAGCAAACAATCAGGATCATAGCTGTGGAATATACCCGGCCCTTTTATCATTAAAGCATTTATTAGCGCCAGGCGGTCCACCCGGGCCATTGCAAAGTACATTTACCCTATCAAACATTATTACAATGCTTATTTCATGAGTCCCCATTGCAGAATAGCTTAACCCATCAATCGGGAACATGTAGGAATACGTGATCTGGAAGGCTTGTGAAGTATTTCTGAATGGCAGCTGGAACCCGGCGGATAATCCAAGTTGGTTTGCATTACCCTGTGCAAAAGGCAAATAACCATCACGGTATAATATTCCGTATAAGAAACTGTTTTTAAAAACATAGAAACCGGTAATGATCTCTCGTTGGAGTTGATAAGTCTGGTTAAATAATTCCTGCCAATTGTAAACGATATAAGGGAATATAAATTCTCCTTTATCCCTCCAGTGTTTCCCAATAGGTATTACCGATCCTGCATGAATAGTAAACAAAGCCGGAAGCCTGCTTTCCTCAATCAAACCTTCATTTGGGCGATTAACATGGTGCACTGCAAAACCAATATTATTCAGCATAGTAAAACCATTTCCAATATCAGTTGAAAACTTTAAAGACATACCGGTATTAATATCAAGAAAACCACGCCCTGTATTTTGAGGTTGGGCATTGGTTGATAAAATTTTGCCCAATACAGGATCAAACTGGTCAGAAAATTCTAGTTTACTCCAGTCAAGGGTTTTCTGGACATAATCTGCTCCGAGGCCAAAAGAAAAATCAAGCTTTCTGGCAATTAGGGGTGTACTCCAGCTTGCTGTTAATCCTCCCTGGTTTGTGGTAAGGAACCCCTCTCCTCTTTCGTCATGTAATGCATTGATTCCCAAACCAACTTTGGTACATTCTTCACCAATGTCCGCGGTAAAAGAAGTAGTATTAAAATTTCCTGGTACGCCTGTCCATTGTCGCATGTCATTCAGGTTCACTCTCAGTCCGCTATTCGCTCCCGTCAAAGCTGGATTGAGATAAACAGGGCTGTTATAAGATTGTGAAAATGAAGGGTCCTGGGCATTAGCCCCGGTAAAAAATAAAACAATACCCCAAAAAAGGGAAAAGGTTTGTTTCATTATCGGTTAAAGGTTGGGTATTCAAAAATCAAAAATAATATATTTTCACGAACCAGGCAACTTAATTTTCAATACTACTTAAGAATCACCACAATGATTTTTATATATTTGGAAAAGCAAAAGCAATCAAAATATGGAATCGTTAAAAATCGGTTTTCTTGGAGGATGTATCAATAACCAAAAAGGAATTGCGCTGGATGAATTCTATTATTCCGTGTTTGACAGTTTATTATCTGACACAGCACATGAAATATCAGCAGGCACTTATTATACATTTGACAATATGGCTGAGAAGGCTCAAACTTTTATTGAATCCAATAACCTTGATATTCTTTGCCTTTGGGTTAGGCAATTTCCATTGATGCCGTTACATAAACCATTTATAAAATATGAAAATAAAAACAGGGGAATAAGCTGGTCAATACATCCGGCATTATTCAACCTTAACGGAAAATGGAACAATAAACTTACAAAGTATCATACCCAAAATGAATATATTTATAAACGCCGGATGCGATTTGAAAAGAGAGATTTAAACCTGCTTTTAGGCAAGGTGTCAGGGCTTCATTCCTGGGCAAGGAATTTTTTGAACCATGAAATTAAAAAAGTCAGCGACTTCTGCGATAGCAATAACATTAAACTACTGGTTATATCTCCGCAACAATGCCCGTCGTCAATAATGGGTAATAATGTTTGTAAAACCATTTCGGCAAGTATTGAACGCTATTGTGCAAATCAAAATATCTCATATCTCAATATAATAAATCTTGGCAAAGAATATTATGCCATTGATAATGTGCATTTTAATGCAAAATGCCACAACCTTTTGGCAAACCAGATTTATAACTGGGTAAAGGAAAATGTGAGCCCAAAAATTGATGAAAAACAAATATTGGAAATAGTTGAAGTGTAGTGTTTATTATATAATTATTTATCAAATAATTACACAATACAAAAAAGACCAAAACAATTTCATTTTAATTCTGTTTTAGATATTTCAGACCACTAAATAAAATCTAAAACTTAAAAATGAATACGAACCGTCTTTCAAAATCCATCGAATCTGCACTGAATCATCAAATGACAAATGAAGCCGCCGCTTCTCAGATATATTTATCCTATGGCGCCTGGGCAGAACATCATGGCTATGGAGGTATAGCCAATTTTCTTTTCAGGCACGCGCAGGAAGAGCGTAACCACATGATGAAAATCCTTGAATTTATCTTAAAAAGAGGAGGTGATGTAAAGGTAGCTGCGATACCGGCGCCCCCAACAAACCCAACAAGCATAAATAATTGTTTTGAAAAGGTTTTTGCTCATGAAGTAGATAATACCAATGCTATTTATAAAATTGTTAAACTTAGCCATGATGAAGGCGACTGGGCGACATTGAATTTCATGCAATGGTTTGTAAAAGAGCAGGTAGAGGAAGAGACACTTGCCATGAATCTCCTTGACAAAATAAAAATTGCTGGAGGTGAAAAAGCAAATAACAATGAACTTTACGCACTTGACAGAGATCTCGAAACCACTCCTGATGATGCAAAATCTGCGCAGGATGTAACTACAGATAAGCCGTAAAGTCAAATGAGGCAATTAGATAATTTGAAAATGAGACAATTGTCTTAAAATCAAGTTACATTCTTATAAATCAATAAATTGAATAAAAAAATATTTTTTCGCCATTTGGCTTTAGCCGTTATGGCTTTTACCTGCTTTAAAACCTCGGCACAATTACCAGCAATCCAATTTTTCAGGCCAAATGATAAAACGGGCGTAAATTATTTTGAGTCGACAAAAAAGGACACCATCCCTTTTACAGGAATTAAGTTACGGATTGGTGGCGATTTTGCGCTGGATTACCAGGCGCTCATGCACCAGAATAATGCTACAGCAGTTTATGTTAACGGTTTCAATACCAATCAGCTAATTGGCATAACCAACGGATTAGACTTGCCCATGGCTAATTTGAATTTTGATGTACAACTTGAAGATGGCGTGAGGCTCAACCTCGCTATGTATTTATCCACCCGCCACCATATGGATACCTGGGTAAAAGGGGGTTATATTCAAATTGATAAATTGCTGATGTTTAAAAGCGAAGTTGTGGATAACATCATGAAAAACTTTACCATAAAAACTGGTGATTATGAAATGGATTATGGTGATCAGCATTTCAGGAGAACGGATGGGGGCAATGGCATGTACAATCCGTTTGTAGAAAACTATATAATGGATGAAAATGCGATAGAAATAGGTAGTGAAATCTATTACCATCCCATAAATGGCATAATTGCAATGATCGGACTTAGCAATGGCGCACTTGACCCTACCGTATTAGCTCCCACCAAAATTGACACTGCAACCGGGCGGCTTAACTTTAATGCCCCGGCGATCCATGCCAAGATTGGCTATGATAAACATTTAAATAATGATACAAGGATAAGGATAACAGCCTCCTATTATGAAGATAAAAGTGCCGTTAACAATGCTTTATATTTTGGTGACAGAACGGGATCTCACTATTACTTTGTAATGGAAAATACGACTGCCACTCCAGATGGAAATGCCTGGTCTGGTCGCTACAATCCCCAGTTCAGCGAGGAGGTGTCTTCATTAATGATCAATCCATTTGTGAAGTATAAAGGCCTTGAATTTTTTGGAACGTATGAAATGGTAGAAGGAAGAATGATCACAGAACCTTCATTGCGCAAAGCAACCCAATATGCAGCTGATTTAATCTACAGGTTCCCGGAAAAAACCGAAGACTTCTGGATAGGTGCCAGGTACAACACTCTCAGCACTACCCTGCCCCAACAAACTAATGAAGTATTCATAAACAGGGAGGTAGGCTCCGTGGGTTGGTTTGCCAGTAAAAACATTATGATGAAACTGGAATATGTAACCCAGCAATACAAAAATTTTACCGCAACTGATATCCGTTCAGGTGGGCAATTTGAGGGATTTATGTTTGAAACAGCCATTGGATTTTAGTCAAGCCATTTTTTAAATTTCAAAATCTATGGAAGATAAAATAAAATCAGAAAACTGGTTTGTTGGGTTGATTTCTAAATTCATAAATCAGAATTATGAAAATGAAATACCAGGCGCCATTGAAATGGCAAATGAATACCTGAAAGGGACAGGTGACCGAAATGATATGGCCAATCGGATCATCAAAAGTGCGATGTTGAAAACAAGTACGGCAGGTTTTATTTCCGGCCTCGGCGGCTTGATAACTTTGCCCGTAGCTATACCTGGTGACATAATTGTAACGACCAAAGTACAGATCAAAATGATAATGGCAATAGCCATTCTTGGTGGAAAAGATATTGAAACCGATGAGGTTAAAAATTTTGTACGTGCCTGCTTATTAGGAGATATTGCAAAAGATACGCTTACAGATGTCGGAATAAAAGCCGGCAACCGGGCGGCACTGAAACTGGTAAGCAGGCTGGGATCAAAAACCCCGGCAATATTTGGTAAAATAGCCAGCAAATCTATTCCGGTTCTTGGTGGCTTAATCGGGGGTACTGTGAATGCAACAGCCACCCAGGTTATCGGAACCATGGCAAAAAGGCGGTTTATTGAAGTACACACAGACCCTGGAAACTGAGCCTAGCCACTGAAGACTTATGACTGACGACTGATGACTATTTTCCCCTACCTTTGCACCTTTATTAGCGCGCCCTTCATGAAGAATATACGTAACTTTTGCATTATTGCACATA
>Ga0206925_1098_pt1 | contig 17893 bp, 16 predicted proteins | sample Alteio_BWOrgHeat_62_FD_152944 | JGI IMG/M metagenome (GOLD analysis project Ga0206925, IMG submission 152944) | Enriched cells from forest soil in Barre Woods Harvard Forest LTER site, Petersham, Massachusetts, United States -... | ecosystem: Environmental > Terrestrial > Soil > Temperate forest >...
CCGCCGGCGCGAGTGCGAGGCATGCAACAAGCGCTTCACCACGTATGAGCGCATCGACGAGATTCCGTACATGGTGGTGAAGAAGGACGGCCGGCGGGAGAAGTTCGACCGGCAGAAGGTGCTGACGGGCATTCTGCACTCCTGCCAGAAGCGGCCGGTCCCGGCGAATTCGCTGGAGAGCATCGTGGACGAGGCTGAGGCGTTTATCGTGGACTCGGTGGAGCGCGAGCGGACGACCCGCGAGGTGGGCGAGATGATCATGTCGCGGCTGAAGGAGCTGGATACCGTGGCGTATATCCGCTATGCGAGCGTGCACCGGGATTTCAAGGACGTGCGCGAGTTTAAGTCGGAGCTGGAAGAGCTGCTGACAAAAGAGAAGCGGAAGTAAGCCAGGGAATAGGGATTAGGGAACAGGGAGTAGAGCGGATATGGCGATGCGATCGGCAGTAGGCGCGGTGATGTTGGGTGCGGCGCTCTGCGCGCTGGGTTGTAAGACGGACCAGGCGGCGCGGCGGGCGGAGAACATAGACCATGTGGAGGCCCCGGCGAAGGCTGCGCTGGATCCGGCGATGGCCGGGACCATTAGCGGGACGATCTCCTTCAAGGGCAAGACGCCGGAGCGGGTGAAGATCGACATGAGCCAGGACCCGGCGTGCGCGATGACTGCGGGCGAGAATGATGCCGAGCAGTACGTGATCGGCAAAAAAGGTGCGCTGGCGAATGTGTATGTCTACGTAAAGGCCGGATTGCCGCCGAATGTGAGCTTTCCGGCGAAGACGGCACCGGTGGTGGTGGATCAGAAGGGCTGCCGTTATGTGCCGCATGTGGTGGCGGTGCAGGTGGGCGAGCCGGTGGAGTTCCGCAACTCCGACCCGACGATGCACAACGTGCATACGCTGCCGAGCGTGACGGGGAATGCGAGCACGGATATCTCGCAGGGGCCGATGGGTGCTCCGCAGACCGAGACGTTCGCTTCGCCGGAGGTGATGCTGCCGGTGCGCTGCAATAATCATCCGTGGATGAATGCGTTTGTGAATGTGAGTGCGACGCCGTTTTTTGCGGTGTCGGGTACGGACGGCAAGTTCGAGATCACGGGACTGCCGCCGGGTGTGTACACGATCGTCGCGGTGCATGAGAAGCTGGGCGAGCAGGTGCAGCAGGTGACGGTAGCGACCCAGACGACGAGTGCGGCGAATTTCAGCTACGCGCAGTAAAGATCTTTTCGGCAAATAGTATTTTCGCCAAGGAGAACACGATGATTCATGCACTGCCTTTGTGGTTCCTGGTTGTGGCGCTGTTCATCCCGCGCATTGCGCTGTTGTGCGCCTGGCTGGAGGGGAATTTGATCCCGTTCCACCTGATCGGCTGGATTCCGCCGGTGCTGGCGGTGATCGTGCCTCGTATTTTGATCCTTGTGCTGGTCTATCGCGATCAGGGACTGACGATATGGTTTCTGATCCATGCGGTCGTGCTGGTCTGCGTATGGGGCGGTGTGAGCGGCAAGCAGATGCGCGGTCGTCGTCGCGACGACTGGTAGTCCTGCGCGGACGGCGAATCGCGAGCTTCGCTCGCCGGTGAGTTGACGGATTTGTGGCTCGCGTTGCTCGCTGTTGAGTGAATAAAGCTAAGGTCCGCCAGTTTAATGAAACATGGCTATGAAGACGTTACTGCGAGACAGAGACGCTGAGGAGATTCTTCAGCGGATTGGTTCCCTGATCGAGAGCGATGTGCGGCGATGGGGCAGGATGAGTGTGCAGGGGATGGTCTGCCATCTTGGCGACTCATACGATCTTGCGCTGGGGTTGCGCCATGCGGAGGCGGTGAAGCTGCCTATTCCGGTTCCTATGATGAAGTGGCTGGCGCTTCAATTGCCGCTGCAATGGTCCAGAAATATTCGGACGGTGCCGGTGGTGGAGCAGGGGTCGGGTGGACGGCCGCCGGCGGCGTGGGACGGCGATATGCAACTGCTGATGGAGTCATTCCATGCGTTCCGTGAAAAAAGTGACGGTTGGAATCAGCATCCGATCTTTCGCGCGATGAGCACGGAGGAGTGGATGCGGTGGGGCTATCTGCATGCGGATCATCATCTGCGGCAGTTTGGCCGCTAATTGAGCGCAAAGATGCGTTCCGCGCGGGTTCGCGATATCCTATAAGGGTCGCGGAATTCGAGCGGAATGTGCGTTTCCGGCGCATGTTGGTGCAGATATTTTCCCGAACATTTGATGTGCATGGTGGCGTGGCAGCTTGCGCGCCGTGCGGGCAGGAATTTTCCAAATGGAACGACGTAAAGTAGGCATTCTGGGCGCGACCGGTATGGTCGGGCAGCGATTCATTCAGCTGATGCACAACCATCCGTGGTTTGAGATCACGTGGCTGGCGGCGAGCGACCGCTCGGCGGGTAAAACCTATGCCGAGGCGACGCGCTGGAAGCTGGATACGCCGATGCCGGCGAAGATCGCCGCGATGAAGGTCTCGCCGAACACGCCGGAGGCGGCGGGCGATGCGTTGCCGTCGATCATCTTTGCTGCGCTGGATTCGGATATCGCGAAGGAGCTGGAGCCGCAGTTCGCGGCGGCGGGCTGCGCGGTGATCTCGAACTCGAGCGCCTTCCGCATGGCGGCTGAAGTGCCGCTGGTGATCCCGGAGGTGAACTCCGATCATCTGGCGCTGATCGAGAAGCAGAGCTGGCGCCGGAACAGCGGCGGCTACATTGTGACGAACCCGAATTGCTCGACGATCGGGCTGGTGCTTGCGCTGAAGCCGCTCGAAGAGCGCTTCGGCATCGAGAGCATCTTTGTGACCACGATGCAGGCGGTAAGCGGCGCGGGATATCCGGGCGTGGCTTCGCTGGACATCATGGGCAATGTGGTGCCGTTCATCAAGAGTGAAGAAGAGAAGATGCAGGAAGAGGTCGGCAAGCTGCTGGGCACGTTCAGCGGCGCGAAGATCGAGATGCTTCCGGCGAAGATCAGCGCGCATTGCAATCGTGTGGCCGTGGAAGATGGGCACACGGAGTGCGTGAGCGTGAAGTTCAAGAAGAAGGCGACGCGCGAGGAGATCGTGGCGGCGTGGGCGGAGTTTCAGCCGCTGGCGGGCAAGGGCCATGAGGGCCTGCATCTGCCGACGGCTCCTGAACTGCCGGTGGAGTTCGATGAGTCTCCGGATCGTCCGCAGCCGCGGCTGGACCGCATGCGCGGTAACGGCATGGGGGTGACGGTGGGACGTCTGCGGGAGTGCCCGATCTTCGACTGGAAGTTCGTGCTGCTTTCGCACAACACGATTCGCGGCGCTGCCGGCGCGGCGCTGCTGAACGCAGAGATTCTTGCCATGCTGGGCAAGCTGGATAAGCTGCGTGTGGGACAGGCGGTGACGGCATGAGCGGAATGCGCAAGAAGTTAGTAGTGATGAAGTTCGGCGGGACGTCGGTGGAAGATGCAGCGGCGATCGAGCGTACGGCTGCGATCGTTCGCGGCCGCCGCGACAAAGGGCTGGATGCGATCGTTGTTGTCTCGGCGATGAGCAAGGTGACGGATGCGCTGCTGGCGGCTTCGGCTGCGGCGGGTGCGGGCGATCGCACGGGCGCGCTGGGGATCAGCGCGGGTCTGCATGCGCGTCATATTGCGACGGCGAAGGAGCTGCTGGAGGAGTCGGCGTTCCGCGAGCTGCAGCTGGTGATCGATGCGGAGTTCGCTTCCCTGGACGATCTGCTGCGCGGCATTGCGGCGGTCGGCGAACTGACGCCGCGAACATCGGATCTGGTCGTGAGCTTTGGCGAACGGCTTTCGAGCCGCATGGTGGCAGCTGCGTTTGCACAACGTGGCCTGAATGGCGCGCACTTTGACGCACGCAACGCGATCATTACGGATGGCCAACACGGCAAAGCGACTCCGCAGGAGGCGCACATTGAGGCGAAGTTGGCCGAGCATGTGCTGCCGATGGTGGAGATGAAGCAGACGCCGGTGATGGGCGGATTCATCGCATCGACGCTGGATGGTGTGACGACGACACTGGGCCGCGGCGGCAGCGATTACACGGCTGCGCTGGTGGGCGGCGGTCTGCATGCGGGCGCGATCGAGATCTGGACGGACGTGAACGGCATCATGACGACGGACCCGCGCATTGTTCCCGGTGCGCTGCGAGTGCGTAACGTCAGCTTCGATGAAGCGGCGGAGATGGCGTACTTCGGAGCGAAGGTGCTGCATCCAGCGACGATTTTGCCGGCTGTTGAAAAAGACATTCCGGTCTGGGTGCTGAACTCGCGCAATGCGGCGAACGAAGGCACGGAGATCACGGCGAAGGCGCCGAAGTGCACCAGCCCGTTCAAGTGCATTGCGGCGAAGAAGAAGTTGACGATCATCGATATCGTGGCGAACCGCATGCTGGGTTCGCACGGTTACATGAAGGCTGTCTTTGACGTCTTCGACAAGCACAAGTGCGTGATCGACATGGTCTCGACGAGCGAGGTGAGCATCTCGCTGACGGTGGATTCGAATCACGATCTGAAGGCGCTGGTTGAGGATCTGGAAGAGATCGCCACCGTGAAGCTCGATCCGCACAAGGCGCTGATCTGCCTGGTGGGTGAGGACATTCGCGGCCACAACGGCATGGCGGCCAAGGTGTTCAATGCGGTGAAGCATGTGAACATCCGCATGATCTCGCAGGGCGCCAGCGAGATCAACATGAGCTTCATGATCGATGAGAAGGATGTGGAGGAGGCCGTGAGCTCACTGCACAAGGTCTTCTTTGCGGATCCTGATCCTTCGGTGTTTGATGTAGCAGCGCTTACGGCGAAGGCTTAGGAGAACAGCATGCGGATACTGGTTCTGGGACACGGCAAGACGGGCAAGCTGGTAGCGGAGGTCGCTGCGCAGCATGGCCACGGCGTTCACGTGCTCGACGCGAAAGAGAACCAGAACGCGGCCGCACTGACGCCGCCGTTTCTTTCCACCTTCGATGTGGTGATCGATTTCACCACGCCGGAGGCGGTGATCCAGAACCTGCGTGCCTGCCTGGCCACGGGAACACGCGTGGTGGTGGGTACGACGGGCTGGTACGGCAAGCTTGCCGAGATGCGCGGGCTGGCTGAGCGCAAGAGTGCGGGGCTGTTGTACGGGACCAACTTCTCGATCGGTGTGCAGGTGATGATGGAGCTGGTGGCGGCGATGGGTACGGCGCTGAAGGGCGCGGGGTACACGTACTCGATCGAAGAGACGCACCATACGTCGAAGCTGGATTCGCCTTCGGGCACGGCGCTGACGATCCAGGATACGCTTGCGTCGGTGGATGCGGATGCGGCGAAGTTCGAGATCGTGGCCAAGCGTGTTGGCGATGCGAGCGGGCTGCATACGCTCGAGGCTCGCTCGGAGGCGGACCGGATTGTGGTGACGCATGAGGCGTTCTCACGGCGTGGATTTGCCGAGGGCGCAGTCCGCGCTGCGGAGTGGCTGAGCAGCCGCAGCGGATGCTATGACTTCCGCGATGTGTTCTCGCAGTGCTTCGGCGCGGAGAAGGCTTTGCCGGCATCGAGCAAAGTCGGCGGGATCATTACGCCGCAGTAGGTGCTGCGCGCACGGCCAGAGGCGCGCTTTGTGCGCAGCGTTGGATGGGCGGCATTTGTAGAGAAGCAGGTCCCTCGGCTGCGCTCGGGATGACAATTCAAAGATAAGAACGGTGCGAGCCTGGCTCGCACCGTTTCTGCTTAATCCTCGTGGCTGAAGATGATTGATATATGGGATGACCGAGGGATTTATCATGGAAGGCGATGATGACGATGGCGAAGGACGGCGTGTTTGAGGCAGAGGTGACGGAGATCCACGAGGCTTCGCGCGAGGGTGGCGTGTCGCTGTGGCAGATCGGGCTGGACCGCACGGAGTTTCGTGCGGGCGATGGCGGCCGATTGGTAGCGACGGCTCGCAGCGGTGCGGAGCTGGAGGTGCCGGTGCTTGCGGTGGAGACGGATGCGGCGGGAGCGGTATGGCATTTTGTGCGCAAGCCGCTGCTGGCGGGGACGAAGGTGCGGGGCGAGGTTGTCCGCTAAAGTAGAGGCGAAACTTGTGGGTTAGGAAGCTTAAGGGGTATGGGGGCGCATAGATATCCGCTGGATTCTTCGTCGCCAAGTGCGCTCCTCAGAATGACGACCTTTATATTTTGGGCTTAAAACAGCAAGGCGGTCGTCGCTGGCGCGACGAGGTTTCGCTCATCGCGGTAAAGCTGCGATGAATGGGCACCGCTTCGCATGGCCAGGAAAACTAGACCAGGCCGCCATCGGCAGCGATGATCTGGCCGGTGATGTAGCTGGCTCCCGGCGACGCGAGGAAGGCTACGAGTGAGGCCACCTCTTCAGGTTTGCCGAAGCGCGCGAGCGGAATCTCGGCGAGCAGGCGTTTCTCGTCTTTCGCGATATAAGCAGCAGACATGGGGCTGGGGATGATACCGGGAGAGACGGCGTTGACGCGGATGTTGAAACGGCCGGTCTCGCGGGCGAGTGAACGGGTGAAGGAGATCATGCCCCCCTTGGAGGCGGCGTAGTTGCACTGGCCGGCCTGACCGCGGACTCCGCTGGGCGATACGATGTTGCAGATGCTTCCGCCGCCCTGGCGCATCATGCTCATGACGGCGATGCGCGAGCAGAGGAAGGTGCTGCGAAGGTTGGTGCTGATGACCTCATCCCATTGCTCGTCGGACATGAAGGCGAGGAGTGCGTCGCGGTTGATGCCGGCGTTATTTACAAGGCAGGTGACCGGGCCATACTCTGCTTCGGCACGTTCAAACATGGCGACGACGCTCTCGCGCTGCGAGAGATCGGCTTCCACAGCGATGGCTTCGCCGCCTGCAGCGAGGATGCTCTCGACGACCTTCTCGGCCTGCTCTTTGCCGCGGTTGTAGTGTGCGGCGATGCGGAAACCGGAGGCGGCGAGTGCCTGTGCCATGGCGGAGCCGAGAGTTCCCGATGCGCCTGTTATCAGTGCTGTCTTCATGTCTGGTATCTGCTCGATCAGTGAAGCGGTTTGAAGATCATGATAGTTGCTCCCCAGCGGGAGTTGTAGCGGTCGATGTTGCCGTGGAGCGCGTAAGAGACGGTGCCCTGGATGAAGGTGCCCCACGGGCCGTTGGTGCTGAAGTTGGTCTCCAGGCCGTCGAAGAGACGGAAGTGGCTGGATTCGTCCAGGTTGCGGGCGCGCGTGTAGCTGTACATCCCTTCGAACTTTATCAGGTCCATTGCGTTGAAGCCGTAGTGCACGTTGCCCATGGCGATGGCGTCGAATGTGTCCGTGCCGCTGGGGATGCCGTGCAGGCGCGGCGTGGTGAAGAAGGAGGGGAAGTAGCGGGAGAAACGATCGAGCTGATCGCCGCCGTAGTAGGAGAGGTCCCAGCCGCCCTTGGTGAACTTCTTGAAGTAGTAGTCCTTGTTGAGGTCGGCGTCGTAGAGGGTATAGCCGTCTGGCGAAGACTGGGTTGAGGCGGGGTAGCCGAAGTTCCTCCAGGCGATGCGCTGGCCGCGGGTGACGTCGGTGGTGAGGGTGTAGCCGTGGTCGGTGTACTTGAGTGTGGCTCCGGGGAGAAGGGAGATGCCGCTGCGGGGCAGAACGTACTGCGTGGAGGTGTCGGTGCTGGTGTGGAAGTAGAGATAGGAGAGATAGGCGGACGCAGTGAGGCTGAGGTGCGTGGTGGCTTGCCAGGAGGCGCGAAGGCCGGTGTCCTGCTCCCATGTCCATACGGCCTGCGATGTATCTTCGGTCTGGCCGTTGTAGATGCGATTCTCGCCGGGAAGCGCGGAGAGCGCGAGGTCGGCTGCGAGACGGTACTTGCCCTTGTACTGCTTGGAGAGGTCGACATCGAGGATGGGGCCGGCAAAGAAGAGCGACATCTGCGCGCCGGTGTGACGGTAATCGAAGTCGGCGATGCTGATGCCGAGGAAGGGGATGGGGAAGTTGAAGGTGCCTTCATACATGGCTCCGGAGACGAGGGAGCGTATGCGTTTGTCGCTGATTTCCTGCACGACGCGCTCATTACCCTGCTTTTTGAGGACGCGCAGACCGTGATCGGTGTCGCGGTACATGGGATCGTTCGAGTTGTGCTCGGCTTCGAGAGCGCTGCTGAACTGCGGAGTGTTGATGGCGTAGTCCGAGAATTGCATGGTTCTCTGCAGCAGGAAGTCGCGGCCGGCGGCGTTGAGCGATTGCTGTGCGGAGATGGAGCGCAGCAGGTTGAACTGGTGGCCCTGGCCGTCGGGCATGAGCTCGAAGTTCTGGGTCTCGACGTTGACCGTGAGGTTACTGTGCATGCCGCGCTGGCTCAGGGTTTGCCGGACCTCGCGGAAGGTGGTGGCGTCGATCCAGATTTTGCCGCTGTAGAGAGCTTCGTCCTGCACGTTCGGCTCGACTCCGACGATGTAGCAGAGTGCTCCGTTGATCTGCTCAGTGCCGAGCAGCTTGTAGGTGTAGCGCTCGTTGAGTTTCAGTTCGAGAGGCTGGCTCAGAACTTTCTCCGGCTCCAGCTCGGGGAGAGGGAACTCGTGCTTGTTGCTGAACTTTACGCCGTTCACGTAGAACTCGGTCTGCGCGAACTCGGTTTTGCCGTCGCGGTTGTAAAACTCGCGCAGGCGCATGGAGACGTCAAAGGCGGGGATGACGCTGGTGCTCTCGAAGTGCAGGGTCATGAAGCTGGAGGACTGATAGTTTTCCAGCGCCTGCTTCTGGGTTTCGCGGTACTGCTGCCAGCGAGCGATGATCTCTTCCACGCTGAGGTTGAAGCCGGCCTTGACGTTGACGGCGTTGTAGGCCGATGCGCCTGCATCGTTCTGCTGATGGATGGAGATCAGAAGATAGTCGCTGCCGCATGCCGGGCAGATCTGACCCCAGTTATCGGCGGTCCGGCTGGGAGCGCTCGTGGTGAACTGTGTTCCGGTCGCCGGGTCATACCATTTGGCGCTGAATTGCTCGGGCGTGGTGCCATAAAGTTCGATCATTACCGGTTCGTCGTGCGTTCCATGAACGTGCGCGACGATGACGGTGTCCGCGGACTGCGTGCTGCCGAACCAGTGGATCTCGTCACTTGCTTTGCCATTCACCATGAGACGGAATGGCAGAGCTGCGGCATCCATGCGAAGCATTTTGCTGGAGATGGAGCGGTTCAGAAAGCTGGCCGTTGTGCAGACGCGAGTTACGGCTGTGCTGTCTGCGGGCTCGGACCAGAGGAGTACGATCGAGGCGTCTGCAGCTGCGAGTTCTGCAGTAAGCGCGGCTGTATCAGTTGCGGAGGCGCTGGCATCGAGCTTGAGGATTAGAGGCTTGTTGAGCGTCTGCTCGGTGAGGGATGCAGTCTCTTTCTGCCAGCCCTCTGTGTAAGCGGTGCCCATGAGATCGGCGTAGGTCGCAAGACGTTTTACGAGATCAGCGTGACGGCTCGCAAAGCCGGGCTCAAACACGAATGCCAGCTTCAAGCCGGCGTGGCTGGATTTCGCGGCAAGTGCGAGACGCAATAGTTCAAAGCTGTAGAGATCTGCGGCGGTCTGAGGTTCGTTTGCTTCCACGATGAGCCCCTGAACGGCGGGGAGTGCGAGCGGCATGGATTTCGCGAAGGCATCGGCCTGCTCTGTGAGCTGTTTCTCTGTCTCCTGTCCAGTCAGGAGATTTCCTTTTGCGACGGCATGCAGCCAGAACGCTGCTCCCTGCGGCGAGCCCTGAATTGCTCGTGTCTGCTCCTGAAGAGCATTGTTGTTGGTATCTGCATCGGCGGTTAGGGAGATGGCGGGCAACACGATCTGCTTGTTCGGTAGATCGCAGTGGGAGACCGCGTCCAGGCCTGCAGAAACTGTCTGGTCAGCTGGAATGGAGAGAGCTGTTCCGGGCAGATTGCTCTGTGCTGCTAACGGCAGAAGCGTGAGACCGAAGAGGGAGAGAAGTGTGATTCGTGAAGCTGTCGTCATACGGTAAGTCCTATGATCCTTAGTATTCAATCGTTGGACATGCTACGAAACGGTACTGCGTGACTGCTTCACTTCCTGTAAGACGAGTGCCGCGGGAATAAGACACAGGCCACCAACCAGCGCGAGTGCGACGCCGAGCGAGGCGACGAGGCCGAGTTCGGCGAGCGGTGTGAAGGTCGAGGCCATAAGAGCTCCGAAGCCGATGATCGTTGTCAGGTTGGATTGAATCAGCGCGGCGCCGGATGCCCTGGCGACGACAAGTATTCTGTGCTCTTTGCTTTCCTGGTAGCGGCGCACGAGGTGAATGCCGTTGTCGATGCCGATGCCGATGATGAGCGGGATGGCGGTTATCGACATGAAGCTGAAGGTATGGTGTGCCAGCTTCAACAGACCAAAGGCGACGATGATCGCGAAGACGATGGGCATCAGCACGAGCAGAGAGACGCGCAGGTTGCGGAAACTGAGATACACGATCAGCATGATGGCCGCGGCCGTCCAGAAGAGAGCCCGGCGGCTGTCATGCAGAATGCGGCTCTGCATGTCGCGATTGATCTTCTCGAAGGAGAAGTCCGCGAAGGGGCCGTCCTGATTGCGCCACGAGGCGAGCACCTGGTCGGGAATGACCTGCGTGTCCGGCACGGTTGCGTAGTAGGCGATAGCGGCGACGTAGTGGCCGTCCTTGGTTTTGCGAATGCTGTTGTCGAGCAGGCCTGCGGGCAGGTAGTGATCTGCTGTCTCCAGTGTGACTGGTTCACCGCCGTGGGCGAGCTTTTGCAGACGATCGATAAATTCCTGGTGCGGCGCGAGCTGCAGGCCGGACTCATGCAGAGATGCTTCAAGCGCGTGAGCGGAGGCGGTGAGATCAGTCTTCGCGAATAGAGCGGCGCGCTGCCGCTGCGTCTCGACAGAGGGAAGCAGGCTGGTGGGAGAGAAGATGGATTTGATCGTGCCTTGCTGTTTGTAGGTTTCGAGGCTTGCCGTTAATGCTTCTGCCCTGTGGAGCACTTCGTCCTGGTCGCCGGCGATCAGGAGCAGGTTCGGGCTGCCTTCGATGCCGAATCTGTCGGAGAGCTTTTTCTGCGCGATGACGGCCGGGTTATCCGCGCCACCGGAGATCTCAAAGTGGCCACCGAGTTTGATGGAGGGAAGCATCATTAACGACAGGAAGAACAGCGTGGATGCGCCGATAACGACGAGGCGAGCGTGTCTGCCGGTGAAGTCGACGATCCTGTGAGCGATGGACGGCAGAAAGCGGAAGGTGATTGCCTTAGGCACGAGCGGCTTAAAGAAGCGTCCCCAGAGCTGCATGAGTGCGGGTACGGTCAGCAGTGTGTGGAACATCATCGCGAACATGCCGATGGTGAGGATGAAGCCGAACTCCGATAGCGCTTTGAATCCGGAGAAGGCGAGCGCCGCCGTGGCAGAGGCTGCGGTGACGATGCAGAGCACAATGCTGAGGCCGGTGGTCTCGAAGGTATGCAGCAGGGCCGAGTTGAATGTGCCGCCCTTGGACCACTCCTGCGGCGTGCGATTGAAGAAGTGAACGACCTGATCGTCGCCGAGACCCGCGAGGATCGCGATAAAGGCGAGGCTGATGAGATTGACGTCGCCGGGATAGAAGCTGGCGATGCCGGTGGTCCAGAGGATGCCGAGGTTGGTAGGAAGCAGCGAAAGCAGCAGTAGTGGGATGCTTGGGTAGACCGTGAGGCACAGGATCAGGTTGCCGATGATCGAGATCAAAGAGACAAGCTTGATGTTGCGCATGATGAACTTGTGGTCCTGATACGCGTAGACATAGGCTCCCGCCTGGGTGGCCTGCACGCCGGAGCCCTGGAGATCGGCCGCGGTGCTGATGGACTGGATGTGTGTCTGCGTCCACTGCACGACCTGCTCGGCGAATTTGTAATCGACTGCGGACTCGCGCGGCTCGGCGATGATCAGCAGGGCTTTATGGTCCTTGCTGAAGAAGTGGTTGCCCGAGCCCCAGGTGAGGTCGAAGTTGCCGAACTGCGAGGCGCCTTGATTGTTCTGCGCGACGACACCCATCAGGCCGAGTGGATCGGCGACGAAGTAATCGGTGCCCATGGAGGAGAAGGGCGTCATCATCTGCGCGGCGGATTGGCGCACGTTGCGATGGATCTGCTGTGGGTCGAGGCGTTGTTTGAGTGCATCAGCCTGTTCCGGTGTCGTGAGCGACGGAAAGTTCCAGGTGTAGAAGCGAACGATGTTGAGAAGCTCGTCCTGCTCAAGGCCGCAACGCGCCTGCTTGAAGAGACCGCTGGAGGTCATCTCCGTGGTGAGCCGGTCGGCCATCTCTTCCATCTCACCGGTCTTGTCGGCGTCGCCGCTGGGAGCTTCTACAAGGACGAAGAGCTGATTCCCGTAGCCGAGCTCCTTGCCGATCTGGCTTGCGGCCTGCCACTGTGGATCGTGATTGCCGAACATATCAGTAAGGTCGGTGCCGGTGCGCAGATTGTGAATGTTGGCGTAGAGAAAGAGCGTCAGGCAGAGGGAGAGGCCGGCGACGATCCCGGGGCGATGGATGACAAGGCGGCCGATGGCGCGCATGAGACGGGTCATCATGAAATGACTTCCGCCATTGGTTTTTTCGCGATGAAGAGGATGTGCGCCAAGGGGAGGCGGTTGCGGAAGCGGCGCGTCTCCACCTGCATACCGGCGTTTTCCAGGATGCTTCGATACTGCGGGGCGGAGAGTGTCTGGGGCTTGGTCCCGGTACGCTCGCAGGTGAAGAGAAACTTATCGAGGCCGAGCGTGATGGTAGACCAGAGGCCGCGCTCGCGGTCATGCGCGCGAAAGATCAGGCGCCCCTGCGGATCGAGGGCAGAACAGCAACGAGTCAGTAGGGCGAGCTGCTCGTCGGCGGGCAGATATTGCAGCACGTCGAGGATCAGGATCAAGCCGGCGGAAGGAAGTCCGAAGTAGCGTACGTCTCCGACGCTGACCTCGGCGTTGAGAGAGCTGAGGGCCTTGCTGGCGACCGCGATGCGGTGCGCGTTCAAATCGCAGCCCACCAAGCGGCGTCCGCTCTCGCCGAAGGCGGTGAGGCAGAGCGCCATGCCGTAGCCGCAGCCGAGATCGATGACGGTTCCCGATCCAAGGTCTTCGACGGCGAGCATGCCGAAGATGCGATCGAGCCGCATCTTCCACTGCACGAAGTTGCGGTCGTAGAGGGCGCTTTGATCGAAGGTCCGATTGATGAAGCGGCTGCGGTTACGCAGATCGCGGCTGGCCGGAGCGTAGAAGCGAACGGCTGTAGCGGTGATGAGCGCGCTGATGCCACCGACGATCGCGCCTACCAGCAGGCTGCCGAGGAACCAGCAGAAGAGATTGTCCTTCAGGTCGGCGGTGGTCAGGTCGGAGAGCCGGAAGCGATGGAAGGAGCCGTGGCGGAGAAAGAAGCCCGTCTCCAGTGACGAGATCACGAGCAACGGCTGGAGCAGCGGGTTGTTGATGAAGGTGCTGGCGACGACGAGCGGTTTGTTCAGTTTGAAGGTGATCGCCAGCCCGATGGCTGCCAGAAGCTGAAAGCCATAGATGGGCACGATGCCGATGAAGATTCCTAGGAAGACCGCTGCTGCCGCGCGACCGGGCTCAAGCCGCTCTTTGAAGATCGCAGCGATGAACTGTTGCAGGTGCATCCTGAGCTTGGCTATCAGCACGTGGGGTTTCTCGAATAAAGGATCATCCGGAACATACCACCGAGAGCTCGCCGCTTGCTACGGTTATTCCGTCGACGGAGACGGTGCCGCCGATATAGAACATGGAACCGGCGGCGGTCAGCTTTGTGGTCTCCATGCGGACGTCGTGTCCTGGAAGGATGGGCTTCAGGAATTTGAAGCGATTGACCGCTGCGAGCAGGGCATTGCCGATGGATCCTTCGGGAGCCGCAGAGGCCATCATGACAGCGGCGGTCTGGGCGACGGCTTCGATGATGAGTACGCCAGGCAGGATGGGGTTCGAGGGAAAGTGGCCTGCAAATATGGGATTTTTCGGATCGACGATCATCTGCGCGACGCAGCGGGTCCCGGGTTCCAGCTCCAGCACGTTATCTAGAAACAGAAAGGGCTCACGGTGGGGGATCATCTTCTCAATTTCGCTTCGAGTCATCATTTTGTCTTGATGACCTCGAAGGTGCTCTCGGGAAGTTTGATGCCTGTGGAGGTCATGTCGAAGAGGAAGACGCTGTTTACGCCGCTCTTGCCGTCGACCTCGACGGAGCGCGGGAAGAAGTCGCGCTTGTTCAGCTTTACGACGAGGTAGTTGAGCTTATGGCGTATCCCCTGCGAGCAGGGAAGTAGCTTTAGCTCGTACTCTCGAGGGTTCTCCTGTGCGGTGATGGTGAAGTTCTTCTTCAGGTTTTCGATGGAGTCTTCGCCGCTGAAGGTGGACTGGGCACGGCGGACGTTGCCGCTGATATCCATAACCTCGGTCTTGCCGTCGGTGGTGACGTTGAGGAAATTGCCGTTGAAGCGGATGCGCATGGGATTGGGCGCGGTGTACTCAAGCATGAAGCGGTCGGTGCCTTCGGCGCAGAACTTGCCGTGCAGGACCATGGGCTTCTCCATCAGTTTGGAGGTGCGGGTCTCGGTGACGGTGCCACAGCCGGTGGTGAACTTCGACTGGGACTGCTGCACGCCGGCCCAGATGCGGGTCAGCAAGTCATCGGTCTGCGCTGTGAGCGTGACTGGAAAGATCAGAATGGCGAGGAGCCATGAGAGATTGCGTCTTGTCATCGTGTGCCCCCGGAGACGAGAACGAACTCAAGTCCGCGTGCGCGCAGTGTGTCGATGATCTCGGGTAAAGCTTCGAGCATGGCGTTGGCTCCAGAGGGCAGGCGGTCGTGCAGCAGGATGATGTCGCCGCCGGCGGTCTTGTTCAGGATACGGCGTGCGAGCGTCGAGGATTTTTTGATCACCGTATCGAAGGAGCGGATGCGCCAGGAGATGAACTCCAGCTTGCGCTGCTTCAGATAGGGATCGAGCAGGGGATGGCGGAGGCCGACGGGGGAACGGAAGTAAATGGGAGTGAGGCCGCAGCTGCGCTGGATGCTGGCGGAGCCGCGCTCGATCTCGGCACGCAGGCGGCCCGGCGTGAGGAAGCAGAAGAGGTTGGGATGGGACCAGGTGTGGTTTGCGATCAGGTGGCCCTCTTCGCGGGCGCGGCGGACGATCTCCGGGTGCTGGTCGGCGCGCTTGCCGATGACGAAGAAGGTGGCTTTCACACCTTTCTCGCGGAGGATGTCGAGCAGCCGCGGCGTGTCGATGGGATCGGGGCCGTCGTCAAAGGTAAGGGCTACGGAGCGGACGCCCCCCACGGAGGAGCGATTGGTGACCAGCCACTGATTGCGGGGATGGAAGAGGAGGTAGAGTGTGCCGGCGGTGCCGAGCACGTAGAGCGACGCGACAATGAGAAGGCGGTGGATGGAAAAGGGATACAGGAGGGCGACGGAGGCGAGTGTCGCAAGGTTCAGGAAAAGAAAGAGCGCGCCTCTGGCCATAGTGATGTTCCCAAATCTACAGGGTTTTTACGGGATTCCAGCGCTTATTCTAGCATCGGGATGATGCGGCTGGTTTCCAATACGGTGTCGCCGGGAGGAGACGGATGAGCAAATTTGCTCACGATGGACACGGTTTTCTTTCCATCAAAAAGCGGTGCGAGCACGGTGTTCTGGACGGCGCGAGCTAAGTCGGATTTAATACGCACAAGGTATACTGGCTCGAAAGGTCATCATGGAAAACATTCAACAGCAACTGAAGGTCATCATCATCCAGGGTCTGCGCATCAAGGACAGAGCTCCGGAGAGTCTGCAGGATGATCAGCGGTTGCTGGATGGCGACCTGGAGATCGATTCGATCGATATTCTTCAGCTGATTCTCGAGATCGAGAGACACTTCGGCATCAAGCTGGTGGATGGGGACTTCGACCAGGCAGCCTGGGAGAGCATCAACACGCTGGCGGCGACGGTCGAAGAAAAACTGGCTGCCAAGGCCTAGATTTGACACGCTGGTACCAGCACCGTTTTCACAATGTATCGGCCCTTGAGCTGATGTTCAGCGTCATGCCGCGCATACCGGGCTTTCTGCAGCCTCCGGTGGCGGCGGTCACGACGCTGCTTTACTGTTCCATGATGAAGCAGGAGCGCAAGGCGGTCGCGAAGAATCTGCGGCAGATCACAGGGAGCCGCGGACTTGTGCTGCGGTGGAAGGTCTATCGAGTCTTCTACTCCTTCAGCGATCTAATGGTCTCTTACTGCTATGTTCCGCAGGCGAGCCACGAGCAGCTTGTCGCCATGCTGGTGGACGGGGAGTACGGCGCTGCCACTATCGATACATATCTGGCTGCCGGTAAGGGGCTCATCTTGTGGACGGCGCATCTTGGGAATCCTGAGGTGGCCTCGCGGCTGCTGGAGATGCATGGCCGGACGGTGAATGTGGCGCGCGTGGTGGAGGATAACCCGGCCGAGAAGATGCTGCGCAACAAGATGGCCAATGATCGGCTTCGCGTGGTGGATCTGCGTGGCGGTGCGGGCGCTACGATCGAGCTGCTGCAGGCCCTGCGCAGAAACGAGATCGTGGCGATCCAGGGAGATCGCGTCTACAACCCGCGCCATAGCGTGGAGGTTCCGTTCTTTTCCAAACCGGCGTCTTTTCCGTTGGGGCCCTTTCTGTTGTCGCAGGTCTCCGGTGCGCCGGTGTTGCCGGGATTGGTGGTTCGCCAGGGTTGGCTGAAGTACCGTATGCTGGGCGGCGATCCGATTCTTCCGAATGCCACGGGCAATTTAGAGGCCGATCAGCTTGCGGCGTTAACGCAAGCGGTGGGCTTTCTTGAAGCGCAGTTGGCGGTTCATTATGATCAGTGGATCAATTTTTTCGATTTTTGGCGGGCCCATGTCCAGAGCTGATATGCAGAAGACCATCGTCGTAACGGGTATCGGCGTCGTGAGCCCGTACGGCGTAGGTATGGACACGCTGCACGCCGGCCTGGTGTCGGGGAAGTCCTGCCTGATGCCGTCCACGGATGTCTTTCCGGGCTTTGAAGGCACGACAGCGCCGGTTAAAGATCTGCAGGAGTTTACGTCTGCTTCGAACTATCGCTACTCGCGCTCGGACAGGCTTGCGATGGTGGCGGCGCGCGATGCGGTGAAGGGTCTCGATCGCGAGCAGGATTATTTTCGCGAGAGCGCTATCGTGATGGCGAGCACGGTGGGTGGCATCTCGGAGATCGACTCGGAGATCGCCAAGGGGCCACGCGCGTGGTATCGCAAGGGAGATGGCCTGGCGCGGGCACGATCGTATTCGGCGGCGCGGGTTTCGGACTCGATGGGCGAAGATCTTGGCATCCATGGACCGAGCTTTGCTGTTTCGGTAGCGTGCGCTTCTGGCGGCACGGCCATGGGACTTGCGGCGAATATGCTGCTCGATGGTGTGGTTCCGATGGTGCTTGCAGGCGGCAGTGATGCGCTTTGTCCGTTCACGGTGAGCGGATTTAATTCGCTGCAGTCGCTGGATCGCGAGCCGTGCCGTCCCTTTGATGTGAATCGCCGGGGATTGAATATCGGCGAAGGCGCTGCTGTCTTTGTGCTGGAGACGCTGGCTCATGCTCGTGAGCGTGGAGCTGAAGTTCTCGCGGTGCTGCGTGGATGGGGAATGGGCAACGATGCAACGCATCCCACCGCGCCGCAGAAACAGGGAACCGGCCTGGCAAAGTGCATGAGCGGCGCGATGGAGATGGCAGGCTGCGGCATTGAAGATATCGGGTATGTGAATGCGCACGGCACGGGTACTCCGCTGAATGATATTGCGGAGGCGAATGCGTATGAGATCGCTTTCGAAGGCCGCAGCCGTCCTGTGCCGGTCTCTTCGACGAAATCGTACTTTGGGCACTGCCTGGCATCGGCCGGAAGCCTGGAGGCTGCTATTACGATCGGGGCGATTCGTTCCGGCG
>Ga0206925_1099_pt1 | contig 17886 bp, 12 predicted proteins | sample Alteio_BWOrgHeat_62_FD_152944 | JGI IMG/M metagenome (GOLD analysis project Ga0206925, IMG submission 152944) | Enriched cells from forest soil in Barre Woods Harvard Forest LTER site, Petersham, Massachusetts, United States -... | ecosystem: Environmental > Terrestrial > Soil > Temperate forest >...
ACCAAGTCTAAAAAGCCCGTAGGGCGCGGAGCCGAGATTGATGTAGGAAAAATCGCTTTTTACGAAGCCTGAGTTGCTGCCGAAATTCAGCAAGGTGTAGATGTTTGCGTTGGTGCCGTCGAAAAATCCGGTGCCGCCAAAATCAAAGAGGATGCTGCCGCTGCTATTGGTCATGGCACCGGCGACGGTGAGCGCGTTGAGCGTGGTGTTGTCCGTATTGCTCAGGTTGATTTTGATGGTCGTCGCGCCAGTCGCGATCAGGCTGGCGACGCTGAGTGTGCCCGTGCCGCTGCTGCCGGGGTTGAGGATGCCGCCGGTGCTGGTCGTCACTGCGCCGCCGACGGTGCCGGTGCCGCTCAAGGTGGCGCCGTTATTGACCGACACCGCGCTGCCAGCCGCCAAGCTGCCGTCAACTTCCAACGTGCCGGCGTTCAAGATGGTTGCGCCGGAGTAAGTATTCGTGCCGGAAAGGATGAGCGTGCCGGTGCCCGCTTTGTTTAAGCCGCCCTGACCACCGTTGTCAGTCAGCACGCCGCTGTAGGTCACGATAAAGCCCTGCGTGTCAATCGTGCCCGAGCCGGTGGTGGTGACGTCACCCAAGGCGATGCCGCGGTTGGCGTTGAGCGTGAGCGAGGCTGCGACCTGCAGCGTGCCGCCGTTGAGCACGACATTGGCGGCCGTGGGCGAGCCGGGGGCGGTGCCCAGCGCGGTGTCGGCATTGATGTTCAGGGCGCCGGTGGGGACAATCGTGCCGCCGGAGTAAGTGTTCGCGCCAGTAAGGGTCAAAGTGCCCGTGCCGGTTTTGGTGAGACCAAAGCCGCTGCCGCCATCGCCAATGGCCCCGCCGACGGTTAAAACATTGTTGAAGACGGTGACGGTGCGCGAGGCATTCATCGTCACCGCGCCGGTGCCGAGGTTGAGATTGCTGGTGCCGACAAAAGTAAAGTCGCCGTTCCAGTTTTGGGCGTTGTTGTTCGCAATCGTGATGGCCGCGCTGTTGGTGTTGTCAATCGCGCCGCCATTGATGGTCAGGGTGTTGGCGGTGGGGCCGAGGGCCGCCGCGATGGTGATTTGCAGCGTGCCCGCGTTGAGGATGGTGCCGCCGGTGTATGTGTTCACCCCGCTCAAGACCAGAATGCCCGCGCCGTTTTTGGTGAGACTGTAGCCGTTGCCCCCGTCGTCAATGGCTCCGCTAACGGTCAAAAAATTCGCGCTAATCGTGACGGTGCGCGACGCATTCATCGTCACCGCGCCGGTGCCGAGGTTGAGGCCTTTGGTGCCGATAAAGGTAAAGTCGCTGTTCCAATTTTGGGCGTTGTTGTTCGCCAGGGTGACAACGCCGCCGTTGGCGTTGTCAATGGAGCCGCCGTTGATGGTCAGCGTGCTGGCGGTGGCGCCGAGGGCGGTGGAGCCATCTATGCCCAGGATGCCGGAGTTGAGGATGGTGCCGCCACTATAAGTATTGGCGCCGGAGAGGAGGAGGGTGCCGCTGCTGGATTGGGTGATGCCGCCGGTGCCGGTAAACGCCGCGCTAAGTATAAATTTGCCCGTGCCGCTGCCCGTATAAAAAATATTGTGATTGTTGGCCGTGAGCATGTTCGGGCCTGATTTGGTCAGGGTGCCGGTGCTGCCCGCGGTGGTTTGGACATTGAGATCGCTGTTGAGGATGAGTGCGATTGTCGTTAACATGGAAAGACCGCCGGTATTGCCCATAATTATGGTGGCATTGCCGCTGCTCGCCTGCATGACCAAGCCATGGCTGGTTTGACCAATGATGCTGTAGTTTTGGGTGCTGTTATCGCTAAGGCTGCCGATGGTGAAATTGCTAGTGCCAACGCTAAGGCTTAGTCCAGTCGTGGTGGCGGGGCCGAGATCCACCACTGTGTCCACCGCATTGGGCACGACGCCAGTGCTCCAATTCGTCGTGTTGGACCAGGAGGTGTTGCCGCTGCCAATCCAAGTGGACTGGGCCAAGGCCGGGTTTACCAGGCTAATCCCTACCGCCGCCAGCAAAGACAAAAGAAGGCGGGGGCGGTAAAAGATAAAAAAGAATTTTAGGCAGGCAGTGGCTGAGCGGGAAGGACTTGTTGCGGAGAGGCTTAGAATAGGGGATTTCCAGGAGGGGGCAACTTTAATGCCAGCATAAAAGTGTAAAAATGGGGAACGGAAGAAATGGTTTTTACCGTAAAGACGCGAAACATTCGGGACTTTGTTTTTGTGCAACCATTCGTTACTGTCCGCGCTTCACCATGCCCTACGTCATCGAATCCCGCGGTGTGCGCAAAAGTTTCGGCGAGACCGAAGCTTTGCGCGATGCTACGCTGGCTGTGTCACCGGGCGAGTGCGTGGGCCTGCTCGGGCCCAACGGCGCGGGGAAGTCCACTTTTATCGGGATTCTGTACGGCGCGGTGCGGCGGTCGGGCGGGGACTTGTCAGTTTTTGGAATGGATCCGGCCACGCAATCGCGCGACATCAAGCGCCGCTTGGGTGTGGTGCCGCAGGAGAACGCCCTGGATGAAGGCCTGACTGTCGAGGAAAACATGCTGCTGTTTGCGCGCTTTCTCGGCCTGCCGGTGGCGAAGCGGGCGGCACGAGTGACGGAGCTTTTGAAATACATGAGTCTCGAGCACAAAGCCGGCGCGCCGATTCATGCGCTCTCGGGCGGGATGAAGCGGCGGCTGGCCTTTGTGCGCGCATTGTTGGGCGACCCGGAAATGCTCATCCTCGACGAGCCGACGACGGGGCTGGACCCGGCGGTGCGACACGTGCTCTGGGAAAAAGTTGGCGACCTTCGTCGCCAGGGCAAAACGATTTTGGTCAGCACGCACTACATGCACGAGGCTGAGGCGCTGTGCGACCGCGTCATCATCCTCAATCATGGGAATATCACCGCGCTGGGTTCGCCGAAGGAACTCATCCGCGAACACACGCCGGGGTTTGTGGCGATTTTTTCCGCGGCGCCGGAAGTGTGCGCAAAACTTTCCAAACAAAGTGGTCTCGTCGTGGACAATCGCGGCGATGTGGCGCTCGTGCGGGCGCCGGCGCTGGATGATTTGGTGCGGCTGCAACGCGAACTCGGCATCGAGGCGCAACAACTGCGTCCGGCGAATCTCGAGGACGTTTTTTTAAAAATCACCGGAGAGGGGCTCGACCAAGATGCGTGAAACACTCCAGCTTTCCTGGCACGTCGTCGTGCGCAACTGGCGGGTCTATGCGAAGGACTTTCTCGCCAATATTTCGCCGACGGCGGTGGACCCCGCGCTGCTGCTGCTGGCGCTCGGCATGGGGCTAAGCCCGTACATGAAGGAAGTTGAGGGGCATCCGTACACGGCGTTTCTCGCGCCGGGGCTGGCGTGCACGACGGCGATGTTCACCGCATTTTTCGAGGCCAGTTATGGTTTTTACGTGAAGATGACCTTTGAGGCGATTTTCAAGGCGATGCTGACAACGCCCATCGGCGTGGACGAAATCTTGCTCGGCGAATTGTGGTGGGTTGGAATTAAAGGTGCGATGATGGCGACGGGCGTGAGCCTGGTGCTCGCGTGCTTTGGACTGTTTACGTACCTGCCGTGGATTCTGGCGATGCCGTTCATCGGCGCGGCGGTGGGGCTGGCGTGCGGGAGCATCGGACTCATTGCCAGCACGATGGTGAAGAATATTGACCAATTTCAACTCGCGTACGCGTTTGTGGTGTCGCCGCTGTATTTTTTCTCGGGGGTGTTTTTCCCGGTCAGCGCCGCGCCGGTTTGGTTTCGCGTGATGGTGAACATTTCACCACTCTACCAAGGCGCGCGGCTGTCGCAAATGGCGTTCTGGAATGATTTCCATGCCGGGGAAGCAATCGTGCGCACGTTGGTCTTGCTCATGTACGCGGGGGTGCTTAGTCTCATGGCAGCGAAACGGGTGCGGAAGCGGATCATCTTGTAGTTTCCATGCAAACCACCTTCATCGTCTTTCAGGCCATCCTGCTGGTGATGTATCTCATCCAAGACACGGTGCCGATGCCGCCGTTAAACAACGTGCCGGCCTTGGTGAAGAAAGTCGGCTGGGCCAAAATCATGCTGGCCACGGTCATTACGTCGGGGCTGCTGGCCTTCAGCTTGTATTTGACGGTGAAATACCCGGCGCCGCCGGTGCCGGTGTCACTTAAACTATTTTATATTCTCTGGTGGGGCATCCAGATGCTGGGGATGTATGTGGCCTGGTATAAGCCGTATATTTTCGGGCCCACGGAAAAAGAATTAAAGGAATATCTGGAGATGCATATCGGCACCCATTCCTTTTTGCCGGTGCGCAAGGGCTTTCCCGGGCCCAACACCTGGCACGTTGTTCAGAACTTTTTCATGGTGGGCTGCGCCATGCTGGCCTACATGAAAGTGGCGGGAGTTTTTTAACCGCGCTTGCTGCTGAGGTGCCACATGGCAAACAGTGCACAGAGCATGGCGATGAGCAAAATGGTGTCCATGAACTCGCGGGGCAAACCCCAGGCGAGCGAGCGGTTCAGGTCGTAAAAAATAAAGAGACCAAAGGTCGCCGCCCAAAAAACGCCGATGTAGCGTTTTTTCTCAAACACCATCTTCAGCGCGAGCATACAGGTGACGACGGCGAGAAAAATCGAAACAGTATGCAGGAGGGTCATGACACGACCTACTTTTTAATCATCTTCCCGTATTCTTGTAACGAGCGGACTTCAACAGACTTTTTGCGTTGGGCCTTGATGCCTTGCAAGGCCGCACGCGCGCCGGAGAGGGTGGTGATGATGCACACGCGGCGCAGAATGGCTTGGGAGCGGATGGTGTTTTCGTCCTGGCGGGGAATTTGCCCAAAAGGCGTGTTGATGATGAGCTGGATTTCACCGTTCTTCAGCAAGTCCACCACGGTGGGACGGCCACCTTCCTGGAGTTTGAAAAGATTGCGCACGGGCAGGCCGGCAGCTTCGAGTGCGCGGGCGGTGCCGGAGGTCGAGCAGAGAGTGAAGCCGAGTTCCACCAATTCTTTCGCGATGGCGACGGCGTTGGGCTTATCGGAATTCTTTACCGACAAGAAGACGAGTCCGCTGTCGGGCAGTGGCGGTTGCGCGGCCATTTGCGTTTTGGCGTAGGCGAGGCCCAAATCTTCGTCGAGGCCCATGACTTCGCCGGTGCTGCGCATTTCGGGCGTGAGCGCCACCGGCGCGCCGGGGAAGCGCACGAACGGAAACACGGCTTCCTTCACCGCCCAGAACGGCGGGATGATTTCCTTCGTGAAGCCGAGCTTCGCCAGTTTTTCGCCGGCCATGACGCGCGAGGCGAGTTTGGCCAGCGGCACGCCAATCGCCTTCGACACAAACGGGACGGTGCGCGACGCGCGGGGATTCACTTCGAGGATGTAAAGTTCGTCGCCCTTGATGGCGAACTGGATGTTCATCAGGCCGATGACGCGCAGTTCTTTCGCCAGCTTTTGCGTGGCGACGCGCACTTGGTCGAGCATCGCGGGCTTCAGCGTGTGCGGCGGCAGCACCATCGCGGCGTCGCCGGAGTGCACGCCAGCAAACTCGATATGTTCCAACATGCCGCCGATGACGGTCGTCTCGCCATCGGAAATGGCGTCCACGTCGAGCTCGATGGCTTCCTCCAAAAACTTGTCGAGCAGGACCGGTTTGCCCGGGGCGACGTCGAAGGCTTCGCTCACAACCTTCTTCATTTCGTCGCGGTCGTACACGATGAACATCCCGCGGCCGCCGAGCACGAACGAAGGCCGCAGCAGAATCGGGTAGCCGATTTGCTCGGCCATCACGAACGCATCTTCCACGGACAGCGCGGTTTTGTTCACCGGCTGACGGAGACCGATTTTTTGCAAAATCTGTTTAAACAGCTCGCGGTCTTCGGCGTCGGCGATGCTTTCTGGCGAGGTGCCAATGATGTTCACGCCATGGGCCTTCAAATCGGCGGCGAGGTTGAGCGGGGTCTGCCCGCCGAACTGCACGATGGCGCCCGAGCAACCTTCCTGGTGGTAAATTTCGAGAACATCTTCGAGGGTCAGCGGTTCGAAGTAGAGGCGGTCGGAAGTGTCGTAGTCGGTCGAAACGGTTTCCGGATTGCTGTTGACCATCACGGTTTCGAAGCCGACGGCGCGCAAGGCGAACGAGGCATGCACGCAACAGTAGTCAAACTCAATGCCTTGGCCGATGCGGTTCGGGCCGCCACCGAGAATCATGATCTTGGGCTTCGCGGTGCGCTTGATTTCGTTTTCTGCGCCGTAGGTGGAATAGTAGTAAGGCGTGTAGGCCTCGAACTCCGCCGCGCAGGTGTCCACGAGCCGGTACACGGTGCGGATGCCGGCCTTTTCGCGGGTGGCGCGGACTTCCGCAGGCGCGGTGTCGGTCAAATCGCCAATTTGCAAATCGGTGAAGCCCGCTTCCTTCGCGCGCTTCAATAAGTTTGCGGGCAGCGCCTTCTCCGCGTGGGCCTTCAATTCGCACTCGAGTTCGAAAATCTGCTTCATCTGCTCGAGGAACCACGGGTCAATGAACGAGACTTCGTGAATCTGCTCGACGGTAAAGCCCGCCATCAGCGCGTAGCGGACGTAGAAAATGCGTTCGCAGGTGGGCCGGGCCAGGCGCCCGCGGATGATGTTCGGGTCGGTGACTTCGCGTCCGCCAAATTTTCCGCCACCACCGAGACCGCGCGAGCCGATTTCCAGCGAGCGCAGCGCTTTTTGCAGTGATTCCTTGAAGGTGCGGCCGATGGCCATCGCCTCGCCCACGGATTTCATGGACGACGTGAGCGTAGTATCTGCGCCGACAAATTTCTCGAAGGCAAAGCGCGGAATTTTGGTGACGACGTAGTCAATGGTCGGCTCAAAACTCGCGGGCGTCTGGCGCGTGATGTCGTTGCGCAGTTCGTCGAGCGAGTAACCCACGGCGAGCTTGGCAGCAATTTTGGCGATGGGGTAGCCGGTGGCCTTCGACGCCAGCGCCGAGGAGCGCGACACGCGCGGATTCATCTCGATGACAATCATCCGCCCGTCCTTGGGGTCCACGGCAAACTGGATGTTCGAGCCGCCCGTTTCGACGCCAATGGCGCGGATGACCTTGAACGACGCGTCGCGCATCAACTGGTATTCCTTGTCGGTCAGCGTCATCGCCGGCGCGACGGTGATGGAGTCGCCCGTATGGACGCCCATCGGGTCAAAATTTTCAATGGAGCAGATGACGACGCACTGGTCCTTGTAGTCGCGCATCACTTCCATCTCGTATTCCTTCCAGCCGAGCAGGCATTCCTCGACCAGCACCTGGTGCGTCGGCGAAACTTCCAGCCCGTACGCAACCATGGTCTCAAATTCTTCCTTGTTATAGGCAATACCGCCGCCGGTGCCGCCGAGGGTGAAGCTGGGCCGGATGATGAGCGGAAATTTTTTGATGGCCTCGGCCGCGGCGCGGGCTTCCTCCTGATTATGGACAATATGCGACAGCGGCACGTCGAGCCCGATGTCCACCATGATTTGGCGGAAGAGCTCGCGGTCTTCGCCGCGCTTGATGGCTTCTTCCTTCGCGCCGATGAGCTGCACGCCGTATTTCTTCAAGATGCCCAGGCGGGAAAGTTCCAGTGAAAGGTTGAGGCCCGTCTGTCCACCCAAGGTCGGCAGCAGGGCGTCGGGGCGTTCTTTGGCGATGATTTTCTCCAGAATCGTGGGGGTGAGCGGCTCAATGTAGGTCACGTCCGCAAACTCCGGGTCGGTCATGATGGTCGCCGGATTGGAATTCACCAGGACGACGCGGTAGCCCTCTTCGCGCAGGGCTTTGCAGGCCTGGGTGCCGGAATAGTCAAATTCGCAGGCCTGCCCAATGATAATGGGCCCGGAACCGATGATGAGGATGGTCTTTAAATCAGTGCGCTTGGGCATGGCGGAACAAGGAGCAGGAAAACAAAAATTCTGCTGAGTTTTGGCGTCCCGGCCCCGCCGCGCAAGAGAAATCACCCAAGACCATAAAGCGTAACCTGGCCGACCCTTGATCCGGGCCTTTTTCGGGAACAACACCCAGCGTGGCTTGCCCAGACCGCCTTACTTGCGCTTCGAGTACTTGAACCCCAAGGACAGGGCCAGGGCGGCAAAGATAAAGTCAATGGGGCCCAGATTTGTGCCAATGACATTGGCCGCTTTCGACCAATCCATTTTCGACACGACGTCAATGATGGGCAGGCTGTTGGCACTGGCCACGAGCCAGACGAGGGTAAAGACCTTGCCGGCGACGATGCCGAAGATGGTGCAGAGCGCGCCGACGATGCCGTAAGCGGTTTCAGAGCCCCGCCCAAAGGTTTTTACCGCCCAGCCTACCATAAAAGCGATGCCAACCACGACATAACCCACTTCCATATTAGTAATGACCGTAATGGCCGCCCAGATTACTGCACCCAGCAAGGCGGCTGCCAGACCGCCCGCCACAGCCAGCGCCATGTTGCCGTTGGGCGGAGGCGAATCATCAATTACTGGAGCAGCTACCGGCGGGGCACTGGACAAGGAGGGGTCTTCGTTCATAAAACAAGGAGGTTAGGGGCCGTTATTATGGCCAAGCTGCAGGGGTGCCCTTTTGTGCCGACAAATACCAATCCCTGTCAAGCGCCATTGACGGTTAGTTATGCACTGATTCGGGATGTGAAAAGCTAAGGCAGCGCGGCAGTTATATGCGAATGACGCGGCCATCGATTTTCCTCGAAACCTGAAAGTAGAATCCTGAAACTAGACTCTACCTACCCCATGAAACGCCTGTACCCCGCCATTCCTTTTCTCGTTGTTTCCGTACTGCTGACGGTCTTGACCCTGGCCGGTTGTGCGACGCCTGCGCCAGCCCCAGTGGTGGACCAGCTCGCGCCCAAGCCTCTCTTTCGCGACCCCATTTACGATGGCGCGGCCGACCCGACGGTCATTTACAACCCCGCCGACAAAAAGTGGTACATGTTTTACACTGTCCGCCGGGCGAATGTGCCGGGCCTGAACGGCGTGGCCTGGGTGCATGGCACGCCCATCGGCATCGCGACCTCGGAAGACGGTGCGACATGGAAGTACCTCGATACTGCCAAGTTCAATTATAAGGACGCCGTGCCTGATGTCACGTGGTGGGCGCCGGCGGTGGTCGAACACAATGGGGTGTTCCATATGTTCGTCACCTATGTGCCGGGCACCTTTGCCGATGGGTGGAACCACCCGCGGGATATCGTCCACTGTACCAGCAGGGATTTAATCCACTGGGATTACCAGTCCACGCTACCGCTCGCTTCGCACAAGGTCATTGACCCCGGCGTGCTGCACCTGCCCGACGGCACTTGGCGCTTGTGGTACAAGGACGAGGCCAGCGGTTCCTCCTGCCATTTTGCCGACAGCAAAGATCTCGACACCTGGACGGATGGCGCGCGGGTGCCCGGACTGTCCGATGCCGGCGGCGAAGCCCCGCTGCCCTTTCACTGGAAGGGGCATTACTGGCTCATGCGCGACATTACCGGTGGGCAGCACGGGCTGGCGCTGTATCGTTCGGAAGATGCCAAGGACTGGACGCGCGTCAGCACGCTCGTTCAACAACCCGGCACGGGCAAGGACGACATGGTCGTGGGGCACCATCCGGAGGTCATCATCTCGAACGGCCGCGCGTACATGTTTTATTTCACCCACCCGGATCAGGCTCGCGGGGCGGCGTCGGCGGTGGACGGCAACGCGCGGCGCAGTTCCATCCAGGTCGTTGAGTTAAAATATGATGAAGCGAACAATGTGCTCACCGCCGACCGCAACGCCCCGACGATGATCAATTTGCAGGGCCCGAAGGACGTGGAGACAGAATCGAAGTTTGAGTGAGCAACCTTACTTGGTTGCGCCGTCCAGCCGCTGCAGTTCCGCCTGGGCGCAATATTGCACCGGGTGGAAGCTGTCCAATTTGACGGCGACCGCTTTTTGCAAAAATTCGCGCGCACCGGTGAGATCACCCTTGAACAACCGCAACAGGCCGATGTAACTATCCGCCGAGCATTGTTGGGTCGGAATATTGGGCGTGGTGCCTTTATTGGCCGCAGCGAGGAAATCAGCCTCGTTTAGATTGCCCGCCAGAAACTGGCCCACGGTTTTGGACCAACCCGCCTTCCAGTTCGTGACGGTTTTCGCAAAATCCTCTGCTGGCCGGTGCAGCCGCAGCAACAGCAATTGGTGCCGGAGAATGGCGTTGGCGGTGGTGTTTGAGCTGAATTCGATTTCCTTCGCGTAGTCTGCCAATGCGCCCTCGAAATCGCCCTGATATTCCTTTTCCACCCCCCGATAATAATAGCAGGCATAGGCATGTTGGGGCTCCAGCTCAATGCAACGGGAAAAATCGACTAGCGCGCCGGTCCAATCTTGAAGCGAAATTTTTACCGCACCCCGGTAACGGTAGGCATCGGCATAATTGGGATAGAGTTCAACCACCTGGTCAAACTCCGCCAGCGCGGCTGGTTGACTGCCCCCAAGGGTTTTCAAGAGGGCGGTTTCAACCAAAATGGCCGCGACATCCGATTGCACGCTGCGGTCGAGTTTCCAATTGGGATACAACTTGGTCGCCGTCTCATCCAGCTCCGGCCGCTGGAACGGCGGGTAGGGCGGCCCGGGGGGATTTCGCGAGTGAACATAGGCCGCATCATTTTTGGCATCCAGCACCAAGTCCATCCGGGTCAGGGCATAGAGGCCAATCAGTCCGGCAAAATTATTGATGAATTCGTTTTCTTCACGAGGCGGCGCTTCACGTATGGGCACATCGGTAAAGGTGATGGGCCCCAGTTGCAGTTGATCCGCCCAAGCTTCATCGGTGGTGCCGTTGCCAATAAAGGGTCCATGGAAATGTCTGTTTATAAGCGTAGCCTGGGGATGGCTGGCCCGCCATTCCTTCCATTGCGCGGACGGCAGACTGAGGCCGATGCCGCTGCCGGTATCCACCGCGACGGCTCCTTTCTTTCCGTCCGGTAAAGTTACTTCCAGTTCCAGCACGGTGCTGCGCAGCACTTTCAATTTCGTCCAGCCGGCAGTTTCCGGTGGCAGCTCGGCCACGGCGCGGATGACGTGGTGATCGGGGTCAAAGACGAGAATATTGTCCCGGATGGCCGGCCAGCTGATAAAGCCATCTTCCGTCGGGTCCGGATAATCTTCCACGCCGAGTGGCGCCATAAAAGTGTGGCCGCCCAAGGTAAGGTAGGTTGGCTCCGACAAGACCGTTGTACCGCCAGCCTTGACGGCGGTGGTTTTCAAGCCCAAGCGCTCCGCCTCGGTCTTCGAAATCCGGGTCGTCGCGCTGCCCGTGTCCAAAACCAGGCGCGCCGTTTGCCCGTTGATTTGCGCGCCCGAGGAGATAACGCGGGCGACGTAGTAACGAATTGGCGCCACTTTGCGCGGGGGATTGAGCTCTTTGAAAATTACGAAGGCAGCTACAGCTATTGCGATACTAACAATCAATAGCCGTTTGTATGCAGACATGGGAGTTAGCAAGCCGAGTGCACGATTTGTTCGCCAATTTGCCAGCGGCAACATTTTACCTACGTGGATGCAGGCGACGCACTCGGCAGCGGTTGACGCTCAGTCACGGGCGGCAAAGTAGCAGGATAATGATCGGTAGAGCGAAAAGGAATAATTGCTTGTAGCCCAGCAAGGCCAAGCTCCACGAGCATGGCCGGGAGACTGGTCGCGCCGGAGCCAGACGCAGGACCGGGACCGATGCTAATATTGGATTCGGCATTATGAACCTGCTCCACGGGCACATTGGAATAATTAGTGGCCACCGGCGGTGAAGCGCTGGCACAGCCCGTCGTCAGGAGTAAACCGGAAATGGCGACGCTGGCCAGCAGCAGGCGTAAAATGTGCGACGCTTTCATAAAACGAAGGAGTTAACCTAACCTTCAGGGCAACCACACTTTAGGGTTAAGCAAACCCACGCACAACCCTGAATTGACCCGCTGCCGCACCGTTCTATTCCACTTTGCTGAAATAATTTTTCACGCTGGCGACGAGGTAGTCGCGGTTCAAATGCGCGATGTGGTCGAGGGAAATTTCTTTGGGGCAGACGGCGGAGCACTCGCCAAAGTTGGTGCAATTGCCAAAGCCTTCGGAGTCCATCGTGCGCACCATGGCGAGCACGCGGCGGTCTTTTTCCGGCTGGCCTTGGGGCAGGGCGTTGAGGTGCGAGGCCTTGGCGGCGACAAACAACATCGCTGAACCATTTTTGCACGCGGCCACGCACGCACCGCAGCCGATGCACGCGGCGGCGTCCATCGCGTAGTCCGCCACTTGTTTGGAAATGGCAATTTCGTTGGCATCCGGCGCGGAACCGCAACGGGCGGAGATAAAACCACCGGACTGGATAACGCGGTCAAACGCGCTGCGATCCACCACGAGGTCACGCACGACGGGGAAGGGCCGCGCGCGCCAGGGCTCGATGACAATCGTGTCGCCGTTCTTGAAATGCCGCATGTGCAACTGGCAGGTCGTCGTCGCGCGCTCGGGGCCGTGCGGAATGCCGTTGATGGTCATCGAACACATCCCGCAAATGCCCTCGCGGCAATCATGGTCGAACGCCACCGGTTCATCGCCGGCGTGAATGAGCTGCTCGTTCAACTGGTCAATCATTTCCAGGAACGACGCATCGGGCGACACATTGGCCAGTTGGTAATCCACCAGCTGGCCCGGCGCGGACGCGTTGGTTTGCCGCCACACGCGGAGCGTGAGTTTCATGCCGGAAGCTGATGCGGATGAGGACATGGCGCGTTATTTATAAGAGCGTTTCGCGAGGTGGACTTCCTCGTACACGAGTGGCTCGACATGTTTCACGGGGGGCTTGTTCTCGCCCTGGCTTTCCCAGACGGAGACGTTGTTGAAGTGTTCGTCGTCGCGGGCGGCCTCGCCCTCGGCGTCCTGGTGCTCGGAGCGGAAATGGCCGCCGCAGGATTCGTCGCGGTCGAGCGCATCGCGGCAGAGCAGTTCGCCGAATTCCAAAAAGTCCGCCACGCGGCCCGCGCGCTCAAGTTCCATATTCAAACTTTCGCCGGTACCCGGCACGCGCAGGTTTTTCCAAAATTCAGCGCGCAGTTCGGGCAGCAGTTGCAGCGCTTTTTTCAGGCCCGCTTCGGTGCGGGCCATGCCGCAGTATTCCCACATGATTTTGCCGAGACGTTGGTGGAATGAGCGCGCGGTTTCGTCGCCTTTGATGGAGAGAAATTTATTCAACCGGTCATGAACTTGGGCGTGGGCTGTTTTAAAAGCTGCGTCGTCAGTGGAGGGAGCGCCTGCTCCAGTGCGGGCGAGGTAATCGCCCAGCGTGTACGGAATTACAAAATAGCCGTCGGCGAGGCCTTGCATCAGCGCGCTGGCGCCGAGGCGGTTCGCGCCGTGGTCGGAAAAATTCGCCTCGCCGAGCACAAACAGCCCCGAGACGTTGCTCATCAAATTATAATCCACCCACAGGCCGCCCATGGTGTAGTGCACCGCCGGGTAAATCATCATCGGAGAGCGGTAGGCGCTGTCGCCCGTGATGCGCTCATACATTTCAAACAAATTGCTGTAACGTTCGCGGATTTTATTTTCGCCGAGACGTTTGATGGCGTCGCTGAAATCCAGATAAACGCCGAAGCCGGTGGACGCCACGCCGCGGCCATCGTCGCAGGCTTCCTTGGCGGCGCGGGAGGAAATATCGCGCGGGGCCAGATTGCCAAAGCTCTTGTATTTGCGCTCGAGGTAGTAGTCGCGGTCTGCCTCGGCCACATCGGAGGCCTTGATTTGCCGGGCGCGCAATTTTGCGGCGACTTCCTTGGATTTCGGCACCCACACACGACCGTCATTACGCAGGGACTCGCTCATCAGGGTCAGTTTGCTCTGCTCGTCGCCATGCACGGGAATGCAGGTCGGGTGAATTTGGGTGTAACACGGATTCGCCAGACCCGCGCCGCGGCGGTACGCGCGCCAGATGGCGGAGACATTGCAACCCTGGGCATTGGTTGAAAGGTAATAGACATTGCCGTAGCCGCCCGTGCACAACAGCACCGCGTCGCCCGCGAAGGATTCAATTGCGCCGGTGACGAGGTTGCGCGCAATAATGCCCTTGGCGTGCGGTTCGCCGGAGGAGTCCGGCACCATGACGAGGTCGAGCATCTCGTGCCGGTTGTACATCTTCACCTGGCCGAGACCAATTTGCCGCGACAGCGCGGAGTATGCGCCGAGCAAAAGCTGCTGGCCAGTTTGACCGCGGGCATAAAACGTGCGCGACACCTGCGCGCCGCCGAAGGAGCGGTTGTCGAGCAGGCCGCCGTATTCGCGAGCAAACGGCACACCCTGCGCCACACATTGGTCAATGATGTCCACGCTGACTTGCGCGAGGCGATACACGTTGCCCTCGCGCGCGCGGAAGTCGCCGCCCTTGATGGTGTCGTAAAAAAGCCGGTACACGCTGTCACCGTCGTTTTGATAATTCTTGGCCGCGTTGATGCCGCCCTGAGCCGCGATGGAGTGCGCACGGCGCGGACTGTCTTGATAGCAGAAGCACGAAACGTTGTAGCCCTGTTCCGCCAAAGTCGCCGCGGCCGATGCGCCCGCGAGACCCGAGCCCACCACGAGCACGCGGTATTTGCGCCGGTTCGCCGGATTGACGAGCTTGAGGTTCGTCTTGTGCAGATCCCATTTCTGGGCCAGCGGCCCGGCGGGAATTTTTGCGTCAAGTTTCATGCGGCGGAAAATTTAATTTAGGAATTTTTCGCCGGGGTGGCGACGAGCGCGGGCAGGTTGTAATTTACGACGACGGGCGTGGGCTGGTCGGGGTTCCACCCAGCATCGGCTTGCTGGACTTGATTGAGCACGGATTGCGCCGGCAGCAGGGGCGAGGCGGAATGGAGCGACCATTGCACCGCCAGCGGCACCGAAATAAAGCCGAGAAAAATAATCCAGCCGTAGGCCAGCGCCACCTTATCAAGCCAGCCGCGCCATTTGTCATTCCGCACGCCCAGGCTTTGAAACATGCTGCTTACGCCGTGGGACAGGTGGAAGCACAGCAACCCGATGGCGACGACATAGAAGGCGACCCACAGCGGCGAGGAAAAGCCGACCAGCACCATTCCATACACGTCGTGAATGCGGTGGCCGTCTTCAACATATTCCAGCGATTTGAAAATGGGGTGAATAATCTGCAGCGTGTATTGCGCGAGGTGGAGCAGGATGAAGATGAGCACGACCGAGCCGCTCCAGGCCATGGTCCGTGACGCGAGGCTGGCCTGCACGGTGGCGTCCTTAACATAGGCGACCGGCCGCGCGCGGCGGTTTTCGATCGTCAGCAAAACCGCCATCCAAATGTGCACCGCCACACAGGCGAGCAGGAAAATGCGGACCAGCCAGAGCAATTCGCCCAGCGATTGCAGAAAGTGCGCGTAGCGATTCAACGGTTCAGGCGAACCGGCAAAAACCTGCAAGTTGCCCAGCATGTGCCCAAGCACAAACAGCGCGAGCACCAGGCCGGTGGCCGCCATCAGAAATTTTTTGACCAGCGAGGGTATCCGCGCTGTAGGGGTCTCACTCATGGACGAGAAAGGGGAGTAGCCGCGTGGAGCAAAACACAGCTAGGATGGGTATAGGTATTATACACCGGCTTCTCAATGCGAAACGCCCGCCCCCAGGCCATATTAGGCTGCGACATATCGCTCATTACCGGGCCTCGACTTAGTGTTTAATCGTCCATGCCCAAAAACCGGCCTTTGGGTCCCACGCTGAAATCGTAGGGCTTGCCGTCTTTCTCTGCCTGGACCTGGAAGGGGAAGACCCCCGAGTCTTTTTCCACAAACGAGTGGTCAATCCGCAAAACCCTGCCGTTGCCGATTTGTTGCTTGATGGTTTGCTGAACGGGGGCGGGTGCGGACGCCAGGTCCACTTCCCGGCTGTTGAGTTTGCCGTCGGCCCCGACCGTGAAGCGCTTCTCCCGGCCGGCCTTGGTGTAATAGTCTGCCTCGTAGATGACCCCGTCTGAGTCAAAAAGTTTATCCAAACTTTCGAACTGCCCCGCGCCAACTTCGGTGGCGATGGTTTTTTGCACATCGCTGGGCGCTTCCGTCAGGCCAATTTCCATGCTCTCCAGCCGACCGTCACCACCGCTAATGGTGAAACTGCGCGACGACCCGTCCTTGGTGGTAAAGCCGATCTGATAGGTCAGGGTGTTGTCCTCGTCAAAAAGTTTCTCGATGTCGTCAATGGTATTGGCGCCCACCTGGGCCTTAATGGTGCCTTGGATGCCATCCGGCGCTTCGGTCAGCTCCATTTTTTGGCTGATCATCTTGCCGCCCGCATCCAGCGTGAAGTCGTTGTCCTTGCCGTTATAGTTTACAATGCTGATGTCGAACGTCGGGTCTTCGCCATCCAGATTTTTTTCGATGCTGTCGAGGGTGCCGGTGCCAATCATGCCCTTGAGGATTTTCTGCACCGGAGCCGGGGAATCAGCCAGGGCAATTTCCAGCGAGAGCAGCGTGCCATTTTCGGCGAGGGTGAAGTCCCGGTCCTTGCCTTCTTTGCTGGTGAAATCCACTTCGTAAGTGACCCGGCCTTTTTCCTGCACTTCGTCAATGTTGTCGAGTGAGCCCCCCGCCAGCCACAATTGCACCGCCTTTTGGACCGGTCGAGGCACACTCTTGAGTTCGACCGCCTTCGACTCCACCTGGGCCAGCGCCGTCGAAGCCATCAGCAATCCCAGCCAGTAAATCAAACGCCGGTTTTTCATAGGCAAAACCACGTGGATAAAACAACCGGGCTTAACGACGGGCGCGCTGGCGCTGGCGAATGGCCCGGGCGCGAACCTGGCGCAAGCGAGCGCGCAGGCGGGTAATGCGGGTACGCAGCCGGGTGCGGATGCGCCGACGAATCCGGCGGAGACGACGACGATCTTTGCGTACGGCATTATCCGGGGTGGTCGCGGCTGGGGCGGCAGCATCCGCCGTCGGAACTGAAAAACTTAAAGCGCAAAGTAAGAATAAAAAGTAGAAGGACTTCTTCATGGGGGTAAGACCAATTTAGGCCACGTTAGCATACTGTCAACGGGAATTAGGCAAAAGAGTGGCTTCGGTTGTGGATTTCTCGGTAATGAACCCGTAATGATTCGACTAATTTGCCCCCATCATTTGTCGTCGGTTCATGGCCCAAGCGTTCGTCCTTCAATCCCGATTGCGGAACCACTTTTGCCAGTGTCTGGTTGCTTGATTTAAATCCGACTTCCTTCAAGCTGATGGGATGCGTTCGAACGCTTCTATTTTGACCGGTCTGGCTTTTTTGCTGGGGGCAACGCTGCTCATGGGCGGCTGCCTCAATGACGGCATCCCCGGCTCCGGCCACGCGGCGACAGAAAAGCGCACCATGGCGGCATTCACCCGGGTGGAACTGAGTGGCGCGGCGGATGTCGAGACCTCCATCGGCCCGGTCCAATCCGTGGAAGTTGCCCTTGATGACAACCTGCTGCCGCTCATCGAAACGAAGGTCGAGGGCGGCACGCTGGAGATTAATTCGACAAAAAGTTACAATTCTTCGCTGGGCTTGAAGGTGAAAATTGTGGCGCCCTCGCTGGAAGGCTTCACGGTCTCCGGCGCGGTGAATCTACATTCCACTGGGCTCGACGCTAAAACCTTTTCACTCACTATTTCGGGCGCGGGTGACGCCGACCTGTCGGGCCGCGCCGATCTGCTGGATGTGCAGGTATCTGGCGCAGCCAAAATCCGGGCTTTTGCTTTGGCGGCCAAAGCGGTGAAGCTCGACCTCTCCGGCGCAGGCAATGCGCAAGTGACGGCGACCGAGTCGCTCGACGCCACGGTTTCCGGCGCGGGCAACGTGAACTACCGCGGGCACCCGGCGCACGTGAAGAAAGATGTCAGCGGTGCGGGCTCGATT
>Ga0206925_1101_pt1 | contig 17863 bp, 8 predicted proteins | sample Alteio_BWOrgHeat_62_FD_152944 | JGI IMG/M metagenome (GOLD analysis project Ga0206925, IMG submission 152944) | Enriched cells from forest soil in Barre Woods Harvard Forest LTER site, Petersham, Massachusetts, United States -... | ecosystem: Environmental > Terrestrial > Soil > Temperate forest > O...
TTGTGTCAGGCTTCACAATACACCTCCAATTCCCTCAAATCACCGAAAAAGTTCGAACTTCGTCCCCTTGAGTCCGCCTTCGCCCGCCATAGCTTTTAGCGAAGGCGGGCTGTTGAAATCAACGTTCCTCACTTTGATTTGCCTTGATGAGCGGGCTTCGGCGGACAAAGTCCGCTTCAGGAGCGATTTGGTTTTTTAGCCAAATATATTATCTACTTTTTTATATTTGCAAAATGTGATACTATGTTTATATTCTTAAATGCAATAATAACAAGTTATATTACGGCTGTACAGTTAATTTCAAAGAAAGATTTACCCGCCATCAAAAAGGATATGTTCCAGCCACGAAAAACATTAGACCATTGGAATTAGTTTGTTGCATGGCATTTTCTAATCGTTACAAAGCTTATGCGTTTGAAAAATATCTGAAAAGTGGTTCAGGAAGGGCGTTTGTTAAAGGACACCTTTTGTAACCCCATCCAACGCTCTCAAATCATCTAAAAAGTTTGAACTATGTCCCTTTGATGTGAAAGTTTATAAAGATGGACAAATGATGTTATTTTGTAAGCATTCTAAACTTCAGTACATTTGATAAGATGAAACATCCTTTTTTAGTTTTAGCCCCTTTTGTCGGATTTATCCTTAGTATAATGCATACAACCAAGCCCATTCATGCTGAGAATGAAGGCTTCAACAGTCTAAAAATGGATAGCTTTTTCTCATTATTGGATCACACTAATAAAATGATGGGGCAGATTAGCATAATGGAAAATGGAAAAACAATTTATGAACGAACGATAGGCTATGCAAATATTGGGAAGAATATAAAAGCAAATGACAGTTCGTTATACTTAATCGGTTCTGTTACCAAAACTTTTACAGCTACAATGATTTTACAGCTTATTGATGAAAACAAACTCTCATTTGATACAAGGCTATCTTTTTTTTATCCGAAGATGCCAAATGCCAACAAAATAACTATCAGGTTTTTACTGAATCACACAAGTGGCTTGTCCGACAAATATCCTATCCATTTGGTAAAGGATATTCATAAAGATACCCTTACATATACATCTGATCAAATACCGGATTTCGTTCCTGGTAAAAAGTTCATATACTGCAATATCAATTATGGAATGCTAGGCCTTATTATTGAAAAACTTACAAATTCTAATTTTGAAGATCAGTTGCAGCTTAGGATATGCAAAAAAATCGGGTTAAGAAATACCTGGTTTGCAAAAAGGCCAGCTGATAGTACAAGGCTTACGCTTGCTTATTATAAAAAGATTGGTACATGGCATGAGGATGTGATTGGCAATAGGCTTGATGCCTATAGTGCAGGAGGAATAGTTTCTAACACTTCAGATATGAATTCCTTTCTATTAAATCTATCTGGTGGAAAGTTGATTACGGAATCTTCATTCTCCCAATTAATGGGCTCTTTAAACATGGGTTATGGATATGGAATTATGTATCTGCAATTCTATCAAAAAACAGGTTACGGGCATTCAGGAGATATTGGTGCTTTCCATAGTAATATGGTTATATTTCCCGAAGACAACCTTATTATTTCAATCTGTATCAATGGAATGGATTATTCTTTAAATGATATTCTTAAGGGTGTTTTGAGCTTTTATTATCATATGGACTGAAGTGAGGTGAGTGATATATCTTCTTTGCAAGTCTAACAAAACCCCTCCACCTCCCTCAAAGCTTCGAAAAAGTTCGAACTTCGTCCCCTTTGAGTCCGCAGATTCAGAAAGAGAAAGAGAAGGAGAAAGAACTAAGGCAACTTAGGAGCGTGCCCTCACTCTTTCTCTTTCTGTTACGCTTTCTCTTTTTTTCTTCCCATGTTCCCCTTTGAAAAACTTGAGGTCTATAAAAAGGCATTTGCTTCGCATCAGAAAGTATATACTTTGCTTATTTCAATTGCCAAAATCACTTACAAAGGCGAATTAAACCAATTGTCGACAATTGATGTTTCAACCGGTTCAAAAGTATTATGCTTAAATTCATTGATTTCAGGCTGATAGGTATATTCTTTGCCCCATTCCACATGGTTAATGGCCAAATCTTCAATACCGGAAAGGATATAATCGAGCATTTCGTCATTCATCGTAGGGTGCAGGGAAAGCCGGATCCATCCGGGTTTTGTTGTCAGATTACCCTTTTCAATTTCGGAAGTAATTTCTTTTGAATATGCCTGTGAAACATTTAGCAAATAATGTCCATAAGTTCCTGCACATGAACAGCCTCCACGTACCTGTATGCCAAAATGATCGTTAAGCAGCTTCACGCCAAGGTTAAAATGTAATCCTTCGATATAAAACGAAATAACTCCAAGGCGGTCTTTAACATTTCCTGCCAGAATATATAAACCATTAATCTTTTCCATCCTTTTAAATGTGCTTTCTATCATGGTATGCTCCCTTGCTAAAATTTTAGCGCTTCCCATTTTATCTTTCAACTTAATACATAATGCTGCTCGAATGGTTTGTAAGAAAGGAGGAGTGCCTCCATCTTCTCTGTCTTCAATATTATCGATATAACTATGTTCATGCCAGGGGTTTGTCCATTTCACTGTGCCGCCGCCAGGGTTATCTGGAATTTTATTCGTATCCAAATGAGAAGCAAAAATTAAAATACCGGGTGTTCCCGGCCCACCGAGAAATTTATGAGGAGAAAAGAAAATTGCGTCAAGATTTTCATCCTTATTTTCAGGATGCATGTCAATACTTACATATGGGGCCGAGCATGCAAAATCTACAAAACAAAGGCCCCCGTTTTTGTGCATTATCCCTGCAATACTATGATAAGGTGTGAAAATACCGGTAACATTGGAACATGCGGTAACACTTGCAATCTTTAAGGGCCGGTTCTTATATTTAATCAATAACTTTTCAAGGTGGTTTATATCCACATTCCCGTCAATATCCGGGTCAATGCACTCTACATCTGCAATTGTTTCAAGCCAGGAAGTATGGTTTGAATGATGCTCCATATGAGTTACAAAAACAATGGGCCGGTCTTCCTTCAAGATGTTAAAACTTCCAATAAGCTTTTCCGGAAGTCTAAGGCCTAAAATTCTCTGTAGCTTGTTTACAACGCTGGTCATCCCAGAACCAAAAGATATCAAACAATCTGTTTCTGAAGCATTTACATGGTCTTTAATAATAGTCCTTGCCTGGTGATATGCAGTGGTCATTACGGTGCCTGTCACTGAAGTTTCGGTATGTGTATTACCCACAAACGGTCCAAAACTATTCATCATTATTTCTTCAATAGGTGCATAGAGCCTGCCACTCGCAACCCAATCGGCATAAATAAGTGGTTTGCGCCCGAAAGGCGTATTGAAATATTCAGCATTGCCAATGGTATTCAGCCTGAAATGCTCGAAACTATTACCCACAACAGCGTCATCAATGATTTGGCTGACCATAAATTGCTTTGATTTTTAATTTTAAATGGGCTCAAATATAAACAAATTCCTTATGGAAGGCTTTGCTAATTAAACTTTACTGTTCAATCATGCTATGCCGAAACTACGGCTCCTTAATGATTTTAGAAATATACCGGTTCACTCTTCAATTTTTGCAATATCCAGAAGTTCATGAAAAGCACTGTGCGCTTTGGATAATTCATTTTTGATTTCCTGGTCACTGGCTTTTTTTACTACAAGGTCGTTCACATTTTTACATAGAGTTACCAGCTTTTCGGTGGCTTTACGAACTTCCGCATTATCAAATTGAGCAGGGATTTTATGTTTCGTGAGGAGCCTGGCCTTTTTATACATTTCCCCGCTTTTTTCTTTTATCGGCTGCATTTGACCTTTTATACTTGGATGATAGGTTCCATCAATTAATTCATGAAAATTATTCAATTCAGGCCATTTGGCAAGAGGAGTTTGCGCATTTGCAATATTCAACAATGCCAAAAAGACAAAAAAGGCGAATAATTTTTTCATGGTTATTTAATTTTATTTCACAAGGATAACAAAGATATAAGTTTACGCGGTAAATTAATAATTCATTTCACCAGCCTTTAATTATCTTTAAATCTTTAAGATTTTTAAATTCCGCGAAAAATTCAGGAAAAATTTATTCAATGGCAACCAGGCGGAAACCATGTACTTTGCTGCGAACACCACTGGCACTATTGCTCCAAAATCGGGCTGCGGAACGACAATCGGCCGCCAATGCATCAAAGTTGCCATCCCGAAGTACGTGACTGGGCCCTGACTTTGGGCCTTTAGAATTGTAATGTAGCAAATCAGATATTTTGTTATTTCCGGGAAACAATATTCCCGATAAAATAAACACCACAAGTAAGTTATTACTATAAAGCCTTAACTTGATCGCTATAACGGCTTGTTTAACCAATTATTACTTTTAAAAAGAAAAATCAGGTAAAACAAAACCCCTACTTTTTCATCGCTTCAAGCATTGTAATAATTTTATCCAATTTATCAATCTCTATCATGTTTAACCTCCGTTGCAATTCTTCAATTTCTTCTTTGGCATCCACATTGGTTTTGAAATCTTCCATTGCCTGGATGCGGTCTCGATCGCTTTGGCGATTTTGTGCCATCATGATAATCGGCGCCGCATAAGCAGCCTGGGTAGAAAAGAGTAAATTTAAAAGGATAAAAGGGTAAGGATCCCAATGATAAATAAAAGCTACAAAATTAAGGGCCATCCAAAGGACTACCAAAACAGTTTGAATAATTATAAACATCCATGAACCCATACCATTGGCAACTGAATCTGCAAGGCGTTCGCCAAAACTTCTTGATTCTTCGTGTTTTTGATGCCAGGTTTTTTGGGGTTTGGTTTCTTGTTTTTTCATGATTTTAATAAATCTTCATTGTCCGGTTTTTTAATTCAATACTAGTCAAATTACTTCCTTAAACAAATCATTTTTTGAGTGATAACCCTATCATTACAAGATAAATAAACAAAATAAATTCCGGGTGTTAAATTAACTTTATCCAATTTAATATTATCAGTGTAGGCACCTGGTAATCTGGACAAAACATTTTGAGAAAAGACCTCTTTACCAAGGGCATTATACAAGGCAAAAGTAAAATCAGTCTTAGATACTAAATTTGAAAAAATGGAAATATGGTCAGAGAAAGGATCGGGATATATTTGAAAACTATCTTCACCTTGGTCTTTCATAACTCCAAGTTTAAATTTTACATTAATTATAGAATCAAGTACCAGTGAACAACCCAGTTTAGTTGTAACTTTTAAATTAATATTTAAACCGTTATAATTAGAAAGGTAATTATGCTCCATGGTAGGTTTGCCACCATTTGTGCCATCTCCAAAATCCCATGCATATGAAAAGTATGTGGAATCTGACTCTGAAAAATTAAATAGCCTTCCCGTATCCTGATTTATTTTAAACCTGACTATCGGGATTGGATTAATTACTATTTTGTTTGAAATACTATCCTTACAGCCAAGAATATTTGTCACTACTTCTGATACTTCAAAGCTTCCAGCAGTTTTAAATTTGTGATTCGGATTTTTTAAAGAAGATAAAGTTCCGTCTCCAAAATACCACTTAAAATTTTGTCCAACCAAATCAGAATCGGAAAATTGACTTAAATCCTGCAAACAGGTATTTGTAACAGAAAATAATTTGCCCGGTAATTTACTTATTTTAATTACCCTACTATCTGAATCAACACAGCCACTTGCATTAGTTTCTTGTATGAACAGATATCCGGTTCCTGTATCAGGCCACTGAACTGCAATATTATTTGTTTGAGAACCTGAAAGTATTTTTCCTGTTTTAATTTGCCATACATATCTACTTCCAGTATTTAATCCAACCGAATATTTATATGCGCTTGAATCAATGCAAATTGGCAAATAGCCTGCAATTTTCGGATTTGTCAAAGTTAATGCCTTTACACTAAAGGTATCATAACTTTTACAAGATGAGCCAATTTGAGATACAGTTATAATATATTTTGTATCAACAACAGGGTATATATTTATTAATGTATCTGTTGATATCAAACCAGCTGGTATACTAGCCCAATTATAACTGTTCCCTTTGGAATATGCGATTCTAAGTACATCCGTTGTTCCTGAACATGTAACGGAGTCTCCTTTAATTCTTGGATGTGGTGGAGGGCTGGCAACTTGAATTGTTTGAGTCGTTTGACTTGTACAGCCCAAATTGGTAGTAATTTTTAGAATTGCCTGGTACGATCCTTGTTTAGAATATAAATGACTAACATTCTTTAAAATAGAAGTAGTTCCATCGCCAAAATTCCAAAACCATGATGCAATATTATCTCCAGATGATATTGTGGAGTAGTCGTTAAATTTTACTGTATCGGCCGGGCATGCCGCGCTGTTAAAGCTAAAGATGGGAATGGCGTGTTCGTAAAATTTTAATGAAAACTTAACAGTATCATTATTAATATTTTGGTCGCCTTGCAAAGCTGTGTGAATGGCGAAATTATATAAACCTCCCTGGTAACTGTTTAATTTAACTTTAAACAATAAGCTATCTGTTTTCCCAGGTAGAAATATTCCTATTGCAGTATCATTCAATGTTATTTTTGTTGGCCCGGTAACGTCGATTGTGATAGGAATTTTGGTTTGGGAAAACGATCCGTAATTTTGAAATTTTACCATTATAGATGTAAATGAATCTCCGCATGTACTTACTGAAGGTACAATCAAGCCAATAGCCCCTACATCATTAGAATACATCTGAATTTCATAGCCGCCTATCGTCGGATTTGCAATGTCGCGTATTATTCCATAAATATCATTTTTAACATTCGATAATTGAATCCCTTTATGAAATAAATTTTGGGATAAAAGGTCAAGGTTTGAGTTTGTTTTATACCCTGGATTTAGACTTATGGAGTTTGAATCTTTATTAACCCCAAGTTTCCAGTCTTTAAGGGTTGCATAGGCCTTTCCGCCATATGTGCCAAAAAAAGGTGTATTCGGAGCTGGAAACCAATTATTATAGGCAATAGAATTAAATGCCTGAGGATATGTTCCCCCGGTTGTAATCTGAATTATTTGCCCTTTGCTGGTACTTGAGCATGTGTTATCAACAAGTGTAAATGATTTGCTTTGATTGCCATTGCTGATGAAATTAATAGCGGGGTTTGTGCTATCGCTTCCATAGTAATTCATGCTATTTGCTACGATATCCATATAAGAACTTGATGCAATTGTGATACAACCACCGCCGTAGTTATAAACATATTTACTGGCTGAAGAAAAATAATTATTTGCAATCAATGCTTTCCTGCCTGGAATACCGCTGCACCCATTAATATAAAGGCATGTTGTTCCCGCATTTATATCAATCTTATTTCCTGATATTTGCCGGGTATTGTTGCAGTATAACATACGAATACCTGTACCGCCAAATGTCGAAAGATTTGTAAAGTGGCCTATTCTGTTATTAATTATTCTAGCACCATTTGTGTAAGACATATCAATGCCGTAGGTATAAATACTGTCAATTATATTATTTGAAAATACATTATCACTATCTGCCGAACTCGTATACCACCTTATTCCGGCAAAACCATATTTAAATAAATTCTGGTCAATGACATTGCCGTTGCAATTATTATCATTGCCCTCACTTAATAAGGAAAATGGAGTATTGGAAGTCGTAACGCCAAAAAATTGACAATGTGTAACTTTATTGTAACTGGCTGCTTTTGAAAACGTCATAACCAGCCCATAGGCATCAGACGCACTCCCAGTTTTGTTAATCGTTAATTTGTTCAAAATAACATATTGAGCGCCATGGAAATCAATTGTCGGATAAGCAGATACCACAGAGCTTAAGGTAGAAGAAGATATAATAGCTTTAGAACTATCTCCTTTTTCGGATTGAAAGGTAATTGTATTTTTAGGTGATGCGCCACGAATAAGGCCAATACTTAAAGATTCCTTATATACACTATCTCTAACATTAAAAATTACCGAAGTGCATAATCCCTTAGCTGTTAAATCAGCGATAGCTGTTGTAAAATTTGGATAATCAGGTGATTTTCCCCCTATTGTATAACTCCCTCCCAGGGCTGAACTTAAATTTACCACAACGCTGGTATCGTTGGTAGAGTCTCCATCTTTGATGCCATTTGGAAGCTCAGCCCATGCTTTAATTGAATTATTCTTAGTATTATTAAATGTAATAATCCCGAGATTTATTGTATCTGTTTTTGAGGTTGCTAAATCACCTGTCCATAAATATTTTTTCTGGGTTACTCCATTTACCTGCCAGTTAATGGTTGCGGTTTTAATATCCAAAATGCCATAGTTATACAAAGTAACTTTAATATTAGCAGAATTACCACAAAAACTGTGATAAGGTGAATCAATAGCAGAAATACCCGCATCGTTATTTATGGGATGAAACTCGTGTGCGCCAATAGTTGGTTTTGCACTTCTTATCCGCCCGTCAATATCGGTGTTTATATACGAAACAACTTTTCCTTTTTGGTACAAAGCAGTATTGCCAACATGAAGGTCAGTATTTGAATTGTAAAACGGGTTTACACTTACAGAATTTGTATCCAAAGAACTAAATTTTTTCCAACTTGTAAAGTCCGCAATATTGCTTACTGAACCAATTTGTCCAAATACACTTCCATTAGTGTAAAAATTATTGTTATTTTCAGATTTCATCACCTGCTGGCCGCTAAGAAATAATACTTGTCCACCTGCAAGGTTTATTACATTATTACCACAAAAATTAATACCAGGGCCTCTTTTAGCGAGGCCAAAACCCATATACATGGTTTGAGTACCAGGGTTATTGCCATAAGTTAATATATTATTATCATAAATATCATAAAACGAGTCTCTTGTCTGCGTAAACAATGCATTGCCATTTAATCCCGAAATAAAATTATTATATATTTTTACTGCCGAATTATGCCTGCCAGACAGGTCAACGAATACCAATGAACCTCCTGAATTTATTTTGTTATAAGAAATAAGTGCAGTACTCGTCCCTGTTGTACTTGTATTTTGAATATAAATACCTTCCGTTTGATTGCTACCAAGGTTTTGAATTAAGTTACCAACAATGGCCACCGAATCGTAACGGGAAAAATTAATAACGAGACTACCAATACTATCCATTGCGTTATTTACAACTGAAATCCATCCCTTGGTATTATATTGTGGTGCTGCAAGCGCAGCTGGAACATAACCATAAAAGCTAATGCCATACAATCCACCTGTAACATGATTACCCAGAATAGTAATCATAGAATCCCGTGGCATTGTTGTTCCGTCTATATCGTTAATACATGATGTACTACCTCGTATCACATTACCAACCAGTGTTATCCGTGCCGAGTTTACCATTTTTATTACAGCACTATCATTTATCCCCAAACCCTGGATTGTTATTTTTTTAATATTAACCCAGGAAGCACTGTCCAATTTTAAAACATATTTTTCATTTGTCGTCATCGGATTTTCCAGTATTACTTTGCTGCTATCTCCTGACTTTGATTGAAAAGTAATAGTATTAATTGGGCCCGCTCCGGGTATGGTTTTTATTATTGGGCTTTCACGATAAGTTCCATCACTTATATTAAAGATAGTGGCCCCACATACACCTCTTAATTTCAATGCATTAATTGCTTGACCAAAGCTATTAAAATCAGAAATTGCACCTCCGATACTATAATTACCGCTCATACCCGGTGACAAGGATTGCCTGATTGTATCATTTATATTATTTGTATCTGCAATACTATTAGGTAAGGATGTCCAAATTTTAAAATTGTATGAGGTATTTGGCTTTATACTTAGTGTTCCGATATTAATGTCTGCATATCCTCCCGGAATTAATCTGCCAGCCCAACTAAATGGAGTCTGGCTTACATTATTTACATTCCATCCTATGGTCAGAGATTTAATTGTGTCAGAACCAAAATTGGCAATTTTTACTACAATTTTATTAAAGCCACTACAGAAAACAGTTGAAGGGGTATCAATAATAATCGTGGCAGCATCTGTTTTTAAAGGTGAAAATTCATCCGCACCTATATCCGGATTGGATGCATTTCTCAACTGTCCATCAATATCAAAAAGTATTCCTTTTACAGGTTTTGCATTTCTGTCCAAGGCAGCGTTATGCACATGGAGGTCGATATTTCCGGAATATTCTGGATTTACAGAAATAGAATGCTTATCCATAGCATTAGATTTTTGCAATGCAGCAAGATTTGCATCAGTTGTAGTATTCCAATAAGCCAGATTCTTACCGTTTGTAAAATAATTATTAAAATCTATCAAATCCTTGCCTGTGGATGGTGTGTAAAATGAATACCCATGTGCAAGGTTTACAAAATTATTATTATACACTGTATCGCTACCAAACCCAAGGCTTGTATTACTATAAAGGGTATAACTTTTGTTTATAGTATCTCCATAGATCAAAAAATTATTATTATATATATTGGCCCCTTGCCCTGTATTTATGCAATAATTAACCGATGATACATTTGCAACACTTATAAAATTATTAAATATTGCAGGATTGGTACCTTGCCCATATCCATAAATACCTGTTCCTCCCTGAGGCAGATTAATTTTATTCCCCGAAATTGTATTTAAATAATTTATAGCAGTGTTTGATCCGATGGTAAAGTAAATACCATATGCGTTGCGGCTAATATTGTTTGTAATTAAATTATTCCTGATAATAAGGCTATCATATCCCGTTTCGGTTATACCCCTCTGATAAAAGCTATCTATCAGGTTTCCTGAAATCGTAATTTTAGGTTCCGGCTCAGTTGTATATAATTCTATGCCGTTATACCCTCCCTTTAAATAATTATTAGAAATAGTAAGCCAGCTCCCCCCTCCGACTATTACCCTGTTATTTAAGTCATTATCAGGTTCATTTTTAATAATATTATTTAAAAAACTATTATGATAGGAATCGAAATCCATATTTATTACAGTTCTGAATGTTCCGAAACCAGGCCGGATGATAGTAATATTTTTTATCGTAAAGTACTGTGCCCCTGACCCTACCTTTATTGCATAATTTTTGTTGGAATTGTTTACCCCATCATTTGAATTCCATTGTAATATTACTTTGGAACTATCACCAGATTGAGATTGAAAAGTAACCATGCTGGTAGGATTTGCCCTGTGAAATGTGTCAAGTACGAGTTGCTCAAAATATGTTCCGTTTCGGATGCTAAATGTTACCGGCCCACATGCACCCCAGGTATTTAAGGCCGTCATAGCAGCATTAATGGTATTAAAATCAGGAAGGGTCCCACCAATGGTATAATTCCCAAATAGAGAAGCTCGCGTATAGAGGGTTAAGGTATCATTTGTAGCATTACTATCAATTTTGGTATTTGCTCCTGAGGTCCATACCTTAATCAAATAAAGTGTACTGGGTAAAAATTTATAGCTTCCAAGGTTAAAAGGATTTGTATTTATACCGGAAATCATTTTCCCGGTCCAGGAATATGCAGTTTGGGATACCCCGTTTACAGACCAGTTAATTTTTACAGACTTGAGCGTATCATAGCCGTAATTGGCAAATGCCACGTATATATTTTGAGTATTTGCACAATAAATATTTGACGGGCTGTCTATTGCAAAAATACCGGCATCTGTTTTCAGCAATTTGTATTCATTGGCACCTATTGACACATTTGGTGAATTTCTTGGCTTACCATCAAAATCAGAATTCACTGATTTTACAAAATGCCCGAGATTTGCATATGCAGGGAAAGAAGCATGGAGATCGGTATTCGATTTGTACCAGGGTAGACTGATATAGGAATTAGCATCCATTTTTGTTGCACTTTTCCAAAAGTTTATATTGGTCTCATAGGTACTATTGAAGTACGCCATATTTTTTCCATTTGTGAAGTAAGAATTATAGTTTATTGTATCATTTGTCACACTTCCGGTAGAAATACAAAGCCCATAAGCAAGATTAACAACATTGTTATTATATATATTGACATTTGTACTATAACTCAATGCGCTGGTACCGGTTGCTAAAGCCCCGTAAACTAATACACTATTATTGATAAAATCGAGATAGCAAGAACCAAATGTAGCTGCAACTGAAATGGAGCTTGTGGCTACCTGTAAGGATACCATATTGTTAGATACTAATGCATGCGGGCCTTTATTGGGCCCGGATAGTGATATATTTAAAGGGGAAGTAAGGTAGTTTGCATTAATGAGAAACCAACTATAATTACAATTATAAATATAAATTCCTGTGCCATTTCCATTAATAATTTTGTTGTGAACCAGGTAAAATGAATCTTCATATTGCATGCTTATTCCCTGATAGTAAAAACTATCAATGATATTATTTTCCAATCTTATCTTTTTCCCTCTTGTTATTGAATTGGCATTTGCATTAATGGCGATATAACTGTTTAAAAAATGATTGTTGATAAAAACCGTTTGACTATCGGTGTAGGATAGCGATGCGATATTAGTATTATTATTTCCTTGAAGAATATTGTTTGTAAATCGAACATTATGGCAGTGAAATAAATATAGTACTACATTATTAGCGATATATCCGCTGGTTGTAAATGTTAGTTGATTAAAATTGACATATCCTGTAGTATCAAGATACAGTGTATAATTGTTATCATTCCATTGACTGGAGCTGCCATAAAGAATTTTTACCTTACTGCTGTCTTTACTGGCTGATTGAAAGGTTACAACATTGGCTGCAGATGCTCCCTTTATGCTCCCAAAAACAAGCTGTTCAAAATATGTTCCATCGGCAATATTTATGGTCACCTTTCCTGATACACCTGCACCATTTGGTTTGCCTCCATCATTACGATAGCTATAGCATAAATCATTTACCGCAGACTTTATATTCCTGTAATTCGTGCTGGTTGCAGGGTTCCCTGGATTGACGGTATATGTACCATTCAGGAATGCGTGCGCATCACATAAAAAAAAACTAAAAATAATAGTTAAATAACAAAATAGCCACCCCGACTTTATAACCTTTACCATACCCTTTTATTTAGTGATTATCAGGCAAGTTAAGGATTAATATTCCAATTTATGAATAAAATGTCGAAGTCTTTAATTTTATGTTTTATTCCACCTCAAAACCTTATCTCCAGCCTCTCCAAACTATGCACTTCTAAAGAAGTAACCCCAAACTCTTCGGTAATTTTACCATTGAGCGCATAAACGGCTTTTTCTTGCAGCGGATATTTTTTATACACCTGGGGAAATAGCACGGCTTCAAAAGTATTGTTTTCATCGTCAATAAAACTGCCGAACTGCATATAATGTCCGTGTCGTGTGGTGCTGCTTTTGGTGTTGGTAAGGTAACCCACCATTCGTACATTCTTGCCTACATTATTCACAGTATCGGCCGCTTTTATCTCACCCCTGAAATCATCTGTCAGCAGGTCGAAACGGGAGCAGAGCGGGAAGCCAAGCAATTCTATTTCCTGCAGTGCATCTTCTCGATAGCTTTGCTCTATCCGGGGAAAGTTGTAAGTGAGTGCAGGTTCCGGAAATAAAGTGTGCCGAGTACCCATCAGCATTTTCTTGCTTCCAAAAAGGAAAAGACTTTCAAAAAGAAGCTGTTTTTTTGTTTTGCCTGTAAATCGAAACGCTCCCGTTTTTACGAGGATAAACAGCTGCTCCATACCGGGTTTTATCCGCTCGCAAAAATCTTCAAGGCCTGTATATTCACCATGTTTTTCCCGCTCCGTAACTATGCCTTCGGCAATCGTATTTTCAAGGCTTTTGACATGGATAAAGCCCAGGAAAATTTCAGTGCCTTCAATCAGGGTGAGGTACTTGCTTCGGTTCACCGAAGGGGGATGAATGGTGGCCCCGGCACGCCTCGCTTCATTGATGTAAAACTCGGTGTTATAGTAGCCCCCGAAATTATTAATCACAGCCACCATAAATTCAAGCGGATAATAGGCCTTCAAGTGCAGGCTCTGGTAGCTTTCTACGGCATAGCTGGCAGAATGTGCCTTACAGAAAGAAAAGCCCGCAAAACCCTCCATCTGCCGCCATACTTCCTGGGCTACTTCATAAGTATATCCTTGTGCTGCGCAGCTTGCAAAGTACTTATCTTCAATTTGTTTAAAGCCATCGTTTACCCTGAATTTCCAGGCCATAGCACGCCGCAGGGTATCAGCATCTTCCAGACTAAGGCCGGCAAACAAATGTGCCACTTTTATCACATCTTCCTGGTACACCATTACCCCGTATGTTTCACTGAGTATCTCATTTATCCTGGGATGGATAGGGATGTATTTATCCGGATTATTATGCCTGATGATGTACTCCCGCGCCATACCCGATTCAGCCACACCCGGCCTGATGACAGAGCTGGCAGCTACAAGCGTGAGGTAGTTATTGCAATCCAGTTTTCGCAACAGCTGCCACATAGCGGGCGACTCAATATAAAAGCAACCAATACTTTTGCCATGCATTAAAAGATGGTTGAGGCGCTCGTCTTTTTTAAATTCACTTACCAGGTGTATATCAATCTCTTCATTCCTGTTTTTGCGCACAATATCAATACAATCTTTAATATGCCCAAGCCCGCGCTGGCTCAGGATATCGAGCTTGTGTATCTTCATCCGGTCAGCCGTGTACATATCAAAATGGGTAATGGGGAAACCCTTGGGTGGTATCTGCGTCGCTGTGAAATAATGCATTGGTTCATCAGATATTACAATACCACAGGCGTGTACCGACAAATAATGCGGGAACCTGGCCAGCCGCTGACTGAAATACACAATTTTTTGTTTGTACTTATCCATCAGCCCGGCACTGTTTTGTGTGCCGATGCGGCGGTCAAGTTCTGAAGTGCCGATAAAATTATCAATCTCTGATTTTGGAAGGCCATATACCTTGCCCAGTTCCCGCGCCACGGCCCTGAACTGGAAGGTATTATGAGAGCCAAGCATGGCAGTATGCCCTGTACCATGCCGCCTGAAAATATAGTTGATCATATCATCCCGGTCTTTCCATGAAAAATCAATATCAAAGTCAGGTGGCGACTTGCGGTGGAGGTTCAGGAAGCGCTCAAAATACAGGTTCAGTTCTATAGGGTCTACATCGGTTATTTTCAGGCAGTAAGCGGCCACACTGTTTGCCCCACTGCCCCGGCCCACATAGTAGTATCCCCGGTCTGATGCATACTTGATGATATCCCAGACCATGAGAAAATAAGAAGTAAATCCCAGGTCATTAATCACACCAATTTCATGCAGCACTCTTTGCTCTGCTTCGGCATCATTGCCAAAGCGATAAGACAACCCTTTCATGCATTCTGCAAGCATCAGTTCCCGGTCCTTTTTCATCGAACCGGTAAAGGTTTTTTTATTTTTATCTGTTTTATAATCAAAGTCAATAGTACACTGTTCCATCAGCGCCTGTGTATTGCTGATGAGGAAGGGATATTGCTTATACATCTCAAGCAGTTGCACGAGGCTTAATCCGCACTCCATCCTGTTCCCGGTATCCTTCCGGTCAAGCTTGCTGAGTAGTGTATTCCGGTCCATGGTGCGCAACAGGCAGTGCAGGTAATAGTCTTCATTATTCTTAAAGCTGAGAGGCGCCAGGGCTACTGCTTTCTTTTGGAGCAGGGCGCTGTCTTCCATAATTATGCGGTTGATATCCTGCGGACGAATACCTATATATTCATTGTCTTTAAGTTGCCTTACCAGCCCGGGTTTATATGGATAAATGATGAATGCATTTTGAAATGCCGGCGCCCTTGCGGCAAACTTTTTTTCACTGTGCAGGTGGTAAGAAAGGTGCGCATTCAGCGCCATAAAACCTTCATTATTTTTAGCGATGCCGATATAGCAACAGCTGGCATCTTCCTCCATATTCCGGAAGTCAATACCCAATAGCGGACGTATGCCCGCCTCTTTGCAATAATACACATAATCCCATACGCCTGAGGTATTGTTTATATCTGTGAGTACTGCTGTATCATATTTGTTTTCAGACAGGTATGCCACCAGTTCCTTTACCGAAAAAGTACCGTATTTGTAAGAATAATATGTGTGGCAATTGAGAAGCAAGACAAGTTGGTAAGTTTGTGAATTGGTGAGTTGGTGAGTTGGTGAGTGGTGTATTATTTATCTTGAGCTGGATAAAATGTGCCAATGATCCATTTCAGGATTCCCCCTTTCCAAAGGGGGCAGGGGGATTGGGTTCCACAAAGAACAAACATCCCCAAGTTAATACCTAAATCCTTTTAGCTTCAAATTCCAAAATAAATCCTTCAATACTTCGAACTACATTTTCAATGTTTCGCTTAACATCAATATCAAGAAATCTGATAACCTTCAAGCCTTTGCTTTGCAGGATATTCTGTCTTCTTTCATCAGACAGGTATGCTTCTAAATGATGATGCGATGCTCCATCAATTTCAATAACCAGTTTCAATTCCTTACAATAAAAATCAACGATATATCTATCCAAAGGCTTTTGCCGGTTAAACTGATATCCCATTATTACCTTATTTTTAATCCTGTTCCAAAGCAGGACTTCTGAGAGCGTTGAATGGTTTCTCAATTCCCTTGAAAATGATTTTAAATCTTGGTTATAGGGTAGGTAGTACATTTTATCAAATTACGCTTAAATTGAATCAAATCCCCCTGCCCCCTTTGTAAAGGGGGAATCCAGGTTTGGAGAGCTTTTAATTAACATTTTCAATCGTTTTCCAACTACTTATTTTTATATAAATTATTGATAATGAATAAGATAAATTTAATTAGCGTTAACATTTCATCAAAAATGTTAACCGTTTATTATTTTTTTGAATTTAATATATTATAGATCAATCCATTACATTAGAATAAGGCGCAGGGCCATTAAAAATGGTTTCAATCTGGCGGAGCTGTTCGGGGCTGAGCCGGCCAAGCTTTTCTTCACTGATCACCACACCGTTTACCTGTATATAATTGTTCTGCTGCTTAATGGTATTAGGGGCTGCGGCCAGGGTCTTGTCCCTGGTTTTATCAACCGTATCCAAAAACATTTTTGCCGCTTTCAGGTCGCCTGATACCGCATGTGCCAATACCTGCTCCAAAACCGTCATTTTCATGAGCTTTAACTGTTCCAGGTGTTCGGAATAGGAAGGCTGGTTGTGGTATTCTTTCAGGTGCATTGAAATAGTTTGCCTGCACAGCCCTGTCTTTTGTACCAGGGCCAGCTGGTTGGGCAGGCAGCCATGCTCAGTAAGATAAGCCGTGATAGCGGCTTTCACTTTAGAATGGTTTATTTCCCATACATCACTTTTCAGGCCGGGGTCATTACTTACCAGGGCAATTTTTTCGAGTACTGCCACCTGGTCTTTTGCTGCGGTGGTTTGCAGCTTTTTTACCAGCGCCATTTTTATTTTTTTTCGCTGCGCTTCATTAAAACCGGATACATCTGCAGGCGAAAGATGTTCCTGCAATATCAGCCTGTTCATTTTCGGCTTCGTGAGCCTGGCATGGCTGCCTCCTTCTGTTAATGTTTTCATATCGTAAGTATAGTATTTCAGTACTGTGCCGGTGCTTGGGTTATGCCTGCTCTATGATATAGAAACGGAAGTTGCGGCTTAACCAAACACAAGCAAAGATAAAGAATTTTTATCAATATGACAAATTATTTGTATTTCTGATAAAAATATGTAGTAATTGTTGCCCGGCCTGTCTCATTTCTATTTCCCCGGTCTGTGTCCTCACAGACCGGAATGATGCCAAAACATGCCACACTTCCAAATAAAATAAATAACTAAATTGCGATTTATTGACACATTATAACGAACGTTTTGGCAAATGTTATTATGTTGCATATCAAGT
>Ga0206925_1102_pt1 | contig 17798 bp, 8 predicted proteins | sample Alteio_BWOrgHeat_62_FD_152944 | JGI IMG/M metagenome (GOLD analysis project Ga0206925, IMG submission 152944) | Enriched cells from forest soil in Barre Woods Harvard Forest LTER site, Petersham, Massachusetts, United States -... | ecosystem: Environmental > Terrestrial > Soil > Temperate forest > O...
TGGAGATATACTCATAACTGATACTGGTTTTTGATCTATGTAAATAATAGATGTTGTACTGTCGGTATATCCACATTCATTATATACATATAATACAAGCCTATAAGAATGTCCGGTTTGCCATGCATATTTATGGTTGAGGATCACATAGTCAATTCGGCCTGTATCAGGCACTGTTTCATTAACAACAATTGTCGATGCGATCATTGTGCCTGGGTCATATTCCCTTGCCTGGAATTTATACCTTACTACGTTTTGTGTATATCGCGCGCTTATACTTATTGTATCACCATGGCAAAAAGTATCAGAAGCGGCGAGAACTGCAACTGGTGTACCGATATTGCACCAGCCGTAGGCCGGGTTGCGAAAGATGGTACTGTGCAGATCGCATATAGCCTGGCAGGCATGGGTCATAAAATATCTACCCCCACCAGCGAATATACTTAGTGTCAAGTCGCCGTTTTCACCCGCTATTGCATATTTGCCACGGTAGCCCTGTGGAATATATATAATGTTTTTATCATTGCTGTCATCAGGGTTGGCATAGTAACCAATATCCGCACTTGGGTCTATACAAATATATGCACCGTCTTCTGCTATAATTTCGGCATACCCCGGCTCAGCAGGCCCGCCAACAACCAAATGAGCGCCTGCTTCTATATCAAGTGTTCCACCGCTTTTTATCCTGATGGTGGAATTGGCATCCAGAAAAGTATATGAGCCTACGTCAAGTATCAAAGCCCCCTTATCATTTACTATTATTTGAGACCGCCCATTATTGGTGCTTTCAGAATTATTAAAAAATGGAAAGTTCGGGTTTGGCGGCGCATCTTTGCCACTTGTATCATGACGCACTGCGCTAAAACTATCAGCCACCATTAAACCACGCATATACAAAGTATCAACATTTGAAAGGTAATGGTAAGCGCAGATACTCATTACAGAACCGTTTAATACATTAAGCCTGCCTGAATCTGACTTAATATCGAGGTTATGCCCCAGGTATTCTACCAGCCCATTTTGAAAGTTGAATACAGAATCTATGGTTTTAGCTGTAGGTGGAAAAAAACAGGATATCTGGCAGGGATTGTCTAACTGAATTGTAAAATTAAACTTGCCGACCGGTACGGTAATTTGAATGGTTTTTGTTGTTGAATCCCAAAAAGTGCTGAGTAAAGAGCCATATTGATCCATAGCCACCATGTGGCCGGGAGAAACCGTATCAGTTAAGTAAAAACTTACGACGGTAGTTTGGTCTGGCGAGCCATTAAAATTAATAAAACCTGCATACCTGCACCTGCCGATAATGGTAAATTTTGCATCAACCGGGTATGGGGATGCTGCAATATAATTTGTATCCTGGTATTCAAGCAATATGCCGCTATCCAGACTTGCCGACCTGAATACGGAATATGCTTTGCAATAGCCTTCTGTAAAAACAGTTGGATTAACAGAAAAATATTCGCCCTCGCCATTATATTGCAGATCGCCGCTGATACCGTCAGCAATAAATGGGTTAGTGATCAAGGCTGACCCGCCTGAAGGGCCGCCACCACCTGTCATATCATTGCCTTTTTTAACCGAGATAAAATTCGGGTTTTCACTCACCACAGTTACATCCGGCGGGGTAGTACCACAAGGATAAGGGACATATACGGAAAGGAAATGTGCATCCTGTTGGTTATTTTTAAAGATCTCTACCCGCGAATGGAATCCAAGTGCAGAATTATTGGTACAACAAAATGTGCCACTTGACTGTACAGTAGAAATGTATCCATTAAATGTGGTACCTGCTACAGTATCAATTATTTCTTCCGAATGCATTGTGCCACCAGGAATTACTCCGGGTGTACTATTTGGCGTTTCATTCGTGTTTAAGCCAATGGTTGAAGCTCCTCCTTGTGTGGCTACGGCGCATCTGATATCCCAATGTGTACCGGTAGGCACGCCATCATTACAATGATATTTATATTCAAATACCCTGGTATCACCGCCTATATAGGCAAAACTGCCATCGTTTATATCTCCACTGCCATTGAGGTTAAATTTAAAATCTTTATTTCCCAAACCAGGTCCATTGTTAAATACATCATCACGCACCTGGTAAAAATATACACCACCCTGGTTGAGTGCGCTTATAAACCTGTTATTAATAATGCCGGCATAATGTGTTTGAAGCTTTGCGGTATGGTCATTAGGGGTATTGGTTATGGTTGAAATGGCGCCTGTACTTGTTAAATCAGGTCCAGAAAATTGGCCGGTATTGTAAGGCCTGGAAGTAATAAGATTGTGTTGAAATCCTAATTCTGTTGGCAGATTATAAAGATCATCATGATACCCAAGATATCCTGGATCAATGATTAACTGGTCATTGCCTGCGGTGATTAAAAAACTGCCGATATCAAAATGGTTATGCCCTGTAGTATTTCTTGTCCAGCGATCTGATAAAGCCATAAGCTCTATTCTTTTATCGGCAGTACTGGGGTCATCATAAGGCTGGTTTTGAAAAACAGCAATCTTGTTGTTGGCAAAATTAAAATTGGGGTCATCGCTTGGGCCCTTCCCCGTGGGGAAATCTGAATTGGCAATATATTCAACGGTCATTTCAGTTTTATCGTGACCATCCGTTTTTCCTTCAAAAAAATTGAACGGGGCGGTGGGCACGCCTGCCGAATTGATTTGAAAAAAGTTGTTAAGGATAGATTCTCCAGAAAAATAATTATACGTGTCATCAATTGGTGCTATTTTTCCATTTGGCATGTAAAGGCGGGAATACCAATTCATCAGGTGAAGATATCCGGGCTCAAAGAAGTAATTTCGCACATCTGCCCATGGCAAAGTGGGCGCCTGGTTATTTATACCGAATATAGACAATATAAGATTTAGAAGTGGGCCATCCCAATGTTCATAATAGGTGATCTTTTGGTCGCCGGGTAAAAAATTGTTATATGCTATCATCATCGGTACCATGTTTTCCATGGCATAAAAAAAGTAGTAGGGACCTTCTGAATAGCCGGCATTACCATCAGGAGATGTTTGAGTCGCTCCACCATCTACTGGACTGCTAATAAACATGTCAAATTGAATGTCAAAATTGGCACGATTAGCCCATCGGTATGGTTGGTAGTTTGGGCAGGTCCAGTCGCCACCACAATCGCGCAAAACAATCGCAGCCATAGACAAGGCCGCACATGTCATAAAAGAATGGTTGTTACCCCTGACGAATACACCATTAAAAAGATCATCAGCCTGTACAAAAATATTGCGTGCCAAATACTGTAGGTTTAGCTTTGTCTGGTTTGTCCAATCGTCAGAAAGGGCAGTGGCCGTACCATCTACCACGCTTGTTGATGTTAGTAAATCCCATGCTTCGAGCGCCATGATCAGTTTTTTGCTTTCGAACTGCAGATCATCTGATGGGTTGGGATCAGAAAAAAAAGCATAGTCCATATTATTAAGATAAGACATCGCAACATTTTTATAAAAATCGCGGGTAAAGGTTCCGGTTGGTGGCAAAACATCAAAACCAGCACCCACCCCTGGTGTCACTACCATATTCAAAAAATATAAAAAAGCAGCCTCTTTTGCAATTTGGGCCTTACCCATATTGTCAGTGGCCCTTTGTTTGCCTACGGTTCCTAAATTTGGGGATGGCATAGTTACGCTATTGACAACACCAACAATTTGAATATATTGTGTAATAAAGGGATTATTTGGGTTAATTGATGCTAATTTATTTCCAATTTCTGTTCGCCAGTCTGAATAGTTCCATCCCGGTTTTTTCACAATTGTTGTAAGGGGCCCATTTACATTCATGCCATCCGGCCACCAATGCCCGCCATAATGAGGGCTTTTTACAGTATTGGGCATTGATGAGTTGTAGTCTGTTCTTTGCGCCAAGCACATTGGCCTTAAATTGGTGATCATAATCAGGCATAGCAATGCCAGCCGCAGTTTTGCGGAAATTTTCTTTTCCATAAAATTGTTATATTAGTAAGGTTAGTTAATGAATATTTCTTACATAAATGAGTGTGTCATTTACGATGTATTTCAAAATCCCATATTGTAGATTATAAAAAATATATGTACTATCAATATATTGACCCGTACCAGGAGTACCTCCTTCAAAATCTTTAACATCGTAAAATGTTTGGTCTCCTATGGTGATAGAATCATTCCAGGCAACTTGATGCGCTTGATATTGAATGTCAGCAACTTTTAATTCCTTACCCCGCCAATCTATTATTAGCGTCGTTAATCCACCATTACTTAACTCACAAGTCATTGACTCCGGCCCAGTAATATCCGCCACCAAATAGTCGCTCGTCATCCATTGATTGCAGTTTTGCTGTGTATGAATATTCGCTTCCTCTATTTTTTTGATCATGGTATCCTTTATAAAAAAACTTTCATCGCGGCGATACACGTATGGCGAATTCCTGTCTTTTCTGTGATATACTTTAAACTTAAAAGTTGTACCTGGCACAATAGGCTGGAAGAGCCACCGGCTGCCGGTATTTGGAAAGGGCCATTCCTTTATCGGGTCGTAACAGTTATAATCAACTGGCGGGCTGCACGAGCAAAATGACATGAGGATGGTGAAGAGGGAAAAGGTACAAGCTTGAATTATGGTCTTCAAGTTTTTAACAAAAAATGGTTGATTTTTCATTTTGGTTAATTGGTTAAAGGGTTTATGTTTACCAAATGTAATGCTAATAATTTGGCAAACAATCAAGAATTTCTCATTTTTAATAAATTATGCTTTCTATGGATATTCATCAAAAGTTAAACCTTTCCATAAAATTGTTATTTTAGTTGATTAGTTAATGAATCCTTCTATAATAAATGAGTATGTCATTTATGTTCTTTGTTAATGAAGTGATCTTTGATATAATAATGTGTCATTTATTATGAACTTCAACATACCGTATTGCAAATTATAGAAACAGTAAGTACTGTCAATATAATTTATCCCATTATCGTCTCCTCTAAAATTCTTAATATCGTAATATGTTTGGCCTCCGATAGCAATGCTATCGTCCCAATTGAATTGTTGAGCTTGAAATGCAAAATCTATTATCCCAAAATATTTTTTTCGTAATATAATCAGCAATCTAGATCCATTACTTAACTCACAAGTCATTGACTCTGGTCCAGTAATATCCGCTGCCAAATAATCGCTCGTCATCCATTGATTGCAATTTTGGGAATGGATATTTGTTTCCTGTATTCTTTTGATCATGGTATCCTTTATAAAAAAGCTTTCATCGCGGCGATACACGTATGGCGAATTCCTGTCTTTTCTGTGATAGACTTTAAACTTGAAGGTTGTACCCGGCACAATGGGCTGGAAAAACCATCGGCTTCCAGTTGATGGAAATGGATATTCCTTTATTGGGTCATAGCAGTTATTATCAACTGGCGGGCTGCACGAGCAAAAGGACATGAGGATGGTGAAGAGCGAAAAGGTACAAGCTTGAATTATGGTCTTCAAGTTTTTAACAAAAAATGGTTGATGTTTCATTTTGGTTAATTGGTTAAAGGATTTATGTTTACCAGATCTAATACTAATAATTTGGCAAACAATCAAAAATTACTCATTTTTAATAAATTATGCTTTCTATGGATATTCATCAAAAGTTAAACTTTTCTGTAATTTTAGTAACTTATTTTCTCTTCTAATCTCCTTCCAATGGTTAAATTTAACCATACAAGAGGTTATTCCCAGAGCCTTTTTAATCAGTTTTCTAAATTCTGTTATATGTGCTTCTGCAATTTGTTCTTTGTCATGGTATCCAAAATGGTGCAGGAATTTCGGTTCGTAATGGAGGTGCAATAAATTCTTCATATATTTGGTTTTAAAAGTAAGGGTTATTTTATCAATTTAAATTTGCAGAGCTATCCTGTTCAATGATTTTTATAGTATCATTAATTAAAATAATTTATCCGTTCAGCAGTTTGCCTTTCAGCTACTAACTGTTATTCCATTCCTGGCAAATAAAATATTTGCAACTTGCATATTGATGGGCAAAAAATGTCAGCCCGACCTTTATGAACGGTTTAGGAAGGTAATTCTATTGAAATACCGTTTAAAAAATAATTGATTTTGGATTTGTCATAGGCAGGGTATGGTAAGTGGTTTGTTATAATCGTTTCTTTTGGTATCAATATCTAATTGATATGATAAAGTAAAGGTAGGTACGCCTTTTATACTATCAAAATACATAATGCATAGCAAACTTACTTTGTTGTTTTGACAGCAATATTGCTCCAATATTGCTAATATTGTCGTGTTAACTAAATTTTAACGTTTGAGAAAGTGACATTATTCGGGCAATCTTACATTTACCTCCTACGGTATTTGGGAAAAGTAATTACTTTTACGAATTTGAAATGATGTGAAATACCTTTAGCTACTTTGGAGTATTGTGGATAACTTTTTCACCCTATCAATCAACTCTTTAAAAAATATTTTCAAAAAAACACGCAACGATTTTGAGTTTGCTATATATCCCTTTGTAAACCGGGTTTAAAGCCCTGGTATTCGGCGCTCTTTGTTTATTAGTGAATGGTAAGTAGTATGTGGTAGAACCTGGAAGTCTATAACTTTTTAGGTTTTATTGCCTGATATTGTGATTTTGTGGGGCAGCGCCTCAGCGGGAAATGTTTATTCCCAGCTTTGAACGCGTAAGATTTTTGAATGGCAACGAAAAAAAATCTAAAAATAACAGGGTCAATTTTCGCGGTATTTTGCTGCTTATTGCAGATATGTGCTCTGTTATAGACCCTGTTAAAGGCCTGTTATTTTTGATAAAATTTATTTTAAAATATTAATTATCAATATTTTATGAAAAAATAAAAAAATAAAAATTTCGAATATCTAAAAAAGTGAAAAAGTGAAGATTTGAACACGTAAGAAAACAGAGTGAGGAGTGGAAGTCTAAGCTACGGCAGCACCGTAATCCAGCCTGTCAGGTAATAGACCTCGTTGTCAACGCCTCTAACATGGATCAGGTATTTATATACATCCATCAGGGGTTTTGTTTTCTGGTAAATACCGTTATCAACGTTTTTGTAGGTACCGTCCCAGTTATCATTTAAGGAAGAGGATTCGAATACCTTGGCGCCCCAGCGGTCATAGATCTGGATCTCGTATTCCCTTATATATAAACCTTGTACCTTAAAAGAATCATTAAGATCATCCTTATTTGGCGTAAAGGCATTCGGTACAAAAACCCTCGATTTCACATTCAGGCAGGCCTCGTTTGACATGCTGGTAATATTCGCGTTTTGGTTGGGATTAGCAGCGGTACCATTGCGATGCGCAATAATCCGGTAACAGTAGGCAGGCAGGCTATTACGATCTGTGATGAGGTCAGTGAACTCTGTATCTTTTCCGGAACCTGTGCTTGCCAGGTAATGGTAATTGTTATACGCATCCCGCAGCTGTATTTCATAGTACTGCACACCCTCGGGCCAGTCTGTATAAGGGCTCCAGTGCAGATATGGCCTTACATCTGCAGTAGTATCTGTACCAAGCAGGATTGATTTACCAATATGACTGAAAGGGCCCAGGTCGCCGCAGCTATCCATCATATTTACACGGTAATAGTATGATTTATGATGTACATCTACTTTTGGGTCTTTTACAGAAAGAATATTCCTGTTGAAAGGTGAATCCAATGGGAAATAAGTAATACCATCTAAAGATTTTTCCACCATCCATTTTTTTACTTTTATGGTAGCGGTATCTTTCCAGTCTATCTGGGTAACTTTATTATCCGGAACCGTGACCCTAAGCATATTAGCAGCAGGTACTTTATTGATGTGTACCGGCAGGGTGGTACTTGTATCACTCCATGAAACATACACATTAGCGCTATCCTCCACGGCCATAATTTTATAGGTAGCAGGCTTATAACAAATAACGGTAGAGTCAATGTAATTCAGGGTATTACCCGGCACAGAATCGAGCAGCACATACTCGCCCGGCGTATAAAAACTCTCCCGATATATTCTGTATTTCTTCACCCCCCATCCTACGTACGGTGTCCAGTTCAGCACAGCTTCATCGGGGCCGGGCGTGGCCGTAAGATTAATGCTGCATTGGGAAGTAGATAATTGGGAATGGTGACCGCAGATATTATAGCTCTCCACTTTAAAACAATAAACATTATGCAGAGTGCCCGGTACATTGGCGGTATATATGGTATCATTCAAATTGGCGATATGATCAATGACCTGGAAATTACCGGACTGGTCTTCCATCCAGATATCATAATGGTCAAAATCAACATCCTGGAAATGTGAAAAATCTACTTCTACCTGGTTATCGTTCAATACCGAAACCCTATACAAAACCGGAGGCGGAGGCGGTATCGTATCACCGATAATAATGTAGTTTTTCATGACCAGGGAATCGACACAACCCTTTTGGTTCATTACAAATAACGAGACGGTGTAGATACCTTTTTTCGGATACATGTGGAGCGGATTTTGTACGAAAGATGAATCACCATCGCCAAAAAGCCAAGTCCATGATTTTACAGTGGTGTCACTGTTTGAAGAATCTGAAAACTGTACGGCTGTACCAACACAACCTTTTCTTGCAGAGCTGAAAGCGGCAGTTATACCCCCGATTTTTATTTTGTTGGTGTCCTTATTAAAACAGCCGTCACTATTGGTAACACCTATTGCTATTGTATAATATCCGTTTTTGCGAAAAGCATGGATCGGGTTAGGTCCGGTACCTGAGCCACCGTCTCCAAAATCCCAGACCCAGTTGGTCAAATAGCCTGAACCGGCAGCAGACATATCATGAAAATGGGTTGGCAAACCGGAGCATAAAGAATCAAAAGTAAATGCTGGTACGGGCAGAGAATCAACAACTATGGTATCTAAAGCCGGCAGCCCATACCGGCAGCCAAAACTATCCGTTAACAGTAGTTGCGGGATATAAATCCTCGGAGAAGAATAAGTATAGGTTAAGGTATCACCATTTTCAAGGTTACCATCTCCCATGTCCCATTCAAACTTGCTTGCATTTGTAGATATAGCAACAAAATGAACCGTAGTGGGAACGCAACCGGTAACCCTGCTAACTGTATATGTTCCAATAGCCCCTTTCACTTTTATAAGGTTGGGTACTATAACTGAATCACTACATCCGAGCGAGTCTGTTATTTTGAGTTTAATGCTAAATGTACCTGCATTAAAATACTCTTTTTGCGGATCTGAAAGGCTTGAAATAGGTGACCCGTCGCCAAAATCCCATTCATACTGTCTGAAACCCCCGAAAGCAAAAACAGAATGGTCATGGAAAGCCACATGAAAAGGCGGACAATTGCCTATTGAACTATCCACGCTAAAACTGGCTTTTGACTTTTCCCTTCTTACAAGAATGGTTCTTACAATAGAATCTTTACAGCCATTGTTATCAATCATTCTTAAATGGACTTTATAGGAACCATTTTTATATATAACCAGGGGCGACCTGTCTGAAGAATCTATGGTGCCATTGCCCAGATCCCAACGGTAACTAAAAGGTCCCAGCCCGACATCAGTGGGGTTAAAGGAATAAATAAGGGATTTGCAGGTAATATTAGAATCTATAATAAAATCGGCAACAGGTTCTGAGGGATAAACTGTTTGGGTAAAAGTATTGGTACAACTTGCTGTATCCATTACTTCTTCGGTAATTACATATCCTCCAAACTGATCCGGAGGAGCAGTTTTATAGGTATATGACATGGTGTCGCCAAGCACTTTTATTATGTTTCCATCCCCCATATCGTACATTTTCGATTTGATGGTCTTGTCCTTGGTTGAGGAGTCGTAAAGAATTATTTTTAACGGAACGCATCCCCCGGTTATATTGGTGGCAAAATTAACCGAAGGTCCATTAGTCACGATATTATAACCCAGCTTTACAGAATCGGGGCATTTATTGGTATTGACGGCAACAAGTAACGGTTTATAAGTCCCTTTTGAAGGATAGATATGTGGAATGATTCTTTGAGGAGTGTCAATACTGGTTGTTGTAATGCTGCTTCCATCTCCAAAATAGATAGTATTATCTGCTGAGTCATTATCATTTACCGTAAAAAATACCGTTAAAGGCCAACAACCAGTTTTGACATCGGAAGTTAATGAAACCACCCATGGCTTTTTGATTGCAATCGGTAATCCTGTAAAGGTATCTGTACATCCAAAGGTGTCATTATAAACTATTTGATAAGGATGAAAGGTGCCGGCAATGTAAGTATGTATTGGATCGCGAAGGGTAGAAATGGGGCTACCGTCTCCAAAATTATACGAGACACGGTTGGCATCTATTGATGTATCATGGAAGGTTATTGTGTTTGAAATACAACCGCTGCTGGTAGTGGTATATTGCGCCCAGGGACCCGCTACAATTATCAGTTTTGGTTTTAAAATCGTATCTGCACAGCCCTTATTTAGAGCAATTAACCTCACATCGTACCTTCCCGGCTTAATCTCGTATTTGTGGGATGGACTTACAGATTGCGAGGTGGTACCATCTCCGAAATCCCACTGGTAGGTGTCAGCCTTTATCTTGCCCACCGTATTGGTCAGGTTGGTAAAATGTACATGCCGAAGTTTATTCAGGCATCCCGAATCCGGTTGCGAGGTGAAATTAGCAACAGGCGGTGTACCTACTTTTACGATAACACCTGAAGTTGCCTTGCAACCCTTTAATGAGGTTACCGACATTTTTATATTGAAAATGCCGGTATCTTTAAAGAGGTGATGACCGGGCTGGGCTAAGGTTGATTTGTTTCCGTCCCCAAAATCCCAGGCAACACTTGCAATGGAATCATTGCTTAAAGGGGCCCCGGTAAACACAAAGTCAAATGGAACACAGCCTGCAAAAGTAGTGGCATTGATAGCAGTGGTTATTTGCTGGGCATTGATCATATTATTTTCCGTCCATTGCTCTACACAACCATTAGCATCTGAAACAGTTAATGTAACGGAATAAAGTGGCCCTAATGGGGGATTCGCATTTGGATTTGGCACATAGGTATGCGTTGGGGTTGACTGGCTTGATGTTGAAGGGCTGTTAGACGTTCCATCCCCAAAATCCCACAAAACGACATTGGTACCTGGCCCGGAAGTATTAATAAAAGTGGTTTTAAAAGGTCCCTGGCATAAAATACTATCAGCCGTAAAAGAAGCTTTAAAACCCTTGGTTACTGTAATTATCCCATTTTTTACAATGGTATCCCGGCAGCCGGATCCTGTTTGTACACCATACGTTACACTATAGCTGCCAATGGCATATTTATGATTTGGAGAGCTGCCTGTACCGTTAGTTCCATCCCCAAAATCCCACCAATAGGTAGCGCCGGCATCAAGACCGGAAGAATTATCATTGAAATTGACCTCTAACGGGGCACAGCCGGAAGCAGGGCTAAAGGTAAAATCAGCTTGGGGCTTTCCGATAAATATGAACCCGCTTTTAAGCACGGATGAACTGCACCCAGCCTTATCGGTAACTGAAAGTTTGACATCAAATAAACCGGCCTTTTTATATGTATTATTTGGATTTGCTGTGGTATTTGTATTCCCATCACCAAAATCCCAGGCATAAGTAAATGGGCTATTGGGGGAAGTGACTGTCGGATTAAAACTGATAGCGACAGGAGGGACACAACCTCCTGGAACTGAAGATGTAAAATCAATAGCGGGTGGTTTAGTTACCACAATAAATGCCTTCTTTTGTGCTGAATTCTGGCAGCCATTAGCATCAGTAACCACAAGCGATACATCATAATTTCCCGTTGCCGTATAAGTATGGGCTGCTGGATTTTGCTTTTTATCAGATCCCCCATCTCCAAAATCCCAGGTCCAATTGTTTATGGCGCTAGACCCTGCTGTACTCTGGTCTGTAAAGGTAACAGGAAAAGGCGGACAGCCAAGCGTAACATCTGCTTTAAATGCTGCTACGGGGCTGCCATATATAGTCACCGTTTTGGTAATTACGTCCGTCTTTTTTGAAGCATCCGTAACGGTTAAAGTAATGCTGTATACCTTTTGGGTATTGTAAATTCCGCCAGCATCCTTTTGTAAGGAGGTATTTCCATTCCCAAGATCCCAATTATACGTTAATCCTGTCCCGGTTGAAGTATTGGTAAAATTTTCAACCTGGGGACTGCAACCTGTTGGGTTTGAAATCGTAAAATTAGCATGGGGCTGGGCCAGTAAAATACCACTCATTGCAATTTGCAATAATAACAGTAGTATCAGTTTACCGGTAAATAACCTTAACATATTCGGGCAAATAATGTTTAAAAATACAAAAATTCCTAAACATTTTCAAATATTAAAAAATTATTCCAATTTCCTTAGGATTCATTTAGGATATTTTGGCTTGGTAAATATCCTAAATTACTGGTAAGACGCATCCGAGGCCGATTTCGTTGCCTGATATGAATATCAACTCAAGTGGCACACCAAATAAAAATATTATACCTTTGTAAGGCGGATCAAATGAGTGATCCGCACTTTTTTATCCTAATCGTTGTTTAAACACCTATTATGCAAATTCTAGTACAATATTTAAAGAAATACTGGGCCTTATGCCTGCTTACATTATTCCTTGCCTCTATTAACCAGATATTTTCTCTGCTCGACCCGGTTATTTTAAGGACCATTATCAACAAATTTGCAAATAAGGTACAGGATTTTGCAAATTTGCCCAATAAGTTTTTGCTAGGGGTTTTAGGCCTTATATTGCTAAGCATGGGTTCTGCCATGGTATCAAGGATCGCAAAGAACTTCCAGGATTATTTTATGAATGTTATTACCCAAAGGTCGGGTGCAGAAATGTACCAGGATGGCCTCAAACATTCCCTCAGCCTGCCATACCAGGTGTTTGAAGACCAGAGAAGCGGCCAGACGCTGAGTATTTTACAAAAAGCAAGGGCAGATTCAGAAAAACTAATTGCTTCAATGGTCAATATTGTTTTTTCATCTGCTATTGGTTTTATATTTGTTATCTCCTTTACCATTATCGCTGTATCGTGGAAAGTGGCTTTGGTATTTCTTTCTGCGGCGCCATTAATTGGTATTTTAAGCTCTGTTTTGAGTAAAAACATTAAAAGGGTACAAAAGGTAATTGTTGCAGAAACAACCTCGCTCGCCGGTGCAACCACGGAGTCATTGCGTAACATTGAATTAATAAAAAGCCTGGGATTAAGTAAGCAGGAAGAAGTCAGGCTGAACCAAACTACGGACAAAATCCTAAAGCTTGAATTGAAAAAAGTCCGGTATATCCGGTCCTTGTCCTTTGTACAGGGTACCACAATCAACCTTATAAGGAGCGGCATTCTTTTTCTAATGATGTACCTGATTTTCAGGGGCGAAATGCTGGTGGGTGATTATATAATGCTCATGATATTTTCATTCTTTATTTTTGGCCCACTCCAGGAGCTTGGCTCAGTAATACAAATTTACCGGGAAGCACAAATATCCCTTGACAATTTCTCCAATATTATGTCAGCAGAACCTGAAGCAAAACCTGAAAACCCAGTACCTGTAAACCAGATACAAACCCTTGAATTTCAAAACGTATCATTTCAGCATAAAACAGCCAATGCGCCTGCGCTCCACAATATCAATTTTGCTGTCAGGAAGGGACAAACATTTGCTTTTGCCGGCCCTTCAGGTGCGGGTAAAACCACACTGGTAAAGCTACTTGTCGGGCTATATCAACCCATGGAAGGACAAATACTTTACAACGATATTCCCGGAGACCAGATAGACCTGGATGACCTTCGGGAAAGGATTGGTTTTGTGACCCAGGATACACAGCTTTTTTCAGGTACTATCCGTGAAAACCTGCTTTTTGTAAATCCAACCGCGACGGATGCTGAATGTTATGATGTGCTTGCCAAGGCCAGTTGCCAGAACCTGATGGCCCGGGCTGATAAGGGGCTGGACACCGTAATCGGGGAGGGTGGCGTTAAAGTTTCAGGCGGTGAGAAACAAAGATTATCCATTGCCCGTGCCATGCTGCGAAACCCTGACCTGCTGGTATTTGACGAGGCGACATCATCCCTTGATTCTTTAACGGAAGAAGAAATAACCCAGACCATACGTGAAGTATCAAACCGCGATGAACAGATCACATTTCTCATTGCCCACAGGCTATCCACCATCATGCACGCTGATCAGATTTTTGTTCTGGAAAAAGGACATATAGTAGAATCAGGAAGGCACAGTGAACTATTGGCCCTTAAAGGTTTATATTATGCCATGTGGCGCCAGCAAATCGGCGAAAACAGGATGGATGTAGAACCGAAATTGAAGGCAGCGGTGGCGTAAGTATCAGGCGTTAGGCGTTAGTAATTAGGCGTTAGGGGCTGACGCGCCCATGTAGAGACGCATTGCATGCGTCTTTGCTTTGAATGATATAATACATGGTCCTCCGCCATCCTGTTTCTACTTCCAATCTTAATTGTACCTTTGATCCTCTAAAACAATACAAACCATGTGGAATGAAATAGACAATACCTTGCAGAAATCCTTTGAATTCAAGGATTTTTCAGAAGCATTTGGCTGGATGGCCCGTGTCGCGCTTGCTGCAGAAAAAATGAACAATCACCCCGAATGGACCAATGTTTATAACAAGGTTTTTGTAAAATTATATTCGCATGATGCCGGCGATACCGTCACGGAAAGAGATCATAAACTGGCCGCCATTATGGATAAACTGGCTTGATTTAAAAAATTAAGTTATTAAGTTAATATGTTATTGAAGAAGGCAGCATTTCTACTTTTAATCCATATTTTCACATCACACAAAGTAGAATATGACAAAAAATAGCAAACCAAACCTCACAGGCAATAACATAATAACCCATTAACTCAATAACACTTACGTTAATATGTTACTAAAATAGCACCCTCTTTTCATTTAATCCATATTTTCTCTCCTCCAAAGTAAAACATCAATAAAACGGCAAATCAAACCTAACAGGCAATAACTTAATAACCCAATAACTCAATAACAATAATACGTGTCCGATTCACAAAATATCATCACCCTTTCTAACGGCATCCGGATCATTCACCTGCAAATCAAGCATTCGGAAATTGTGCATTGCGGCTTTATGATTAATGCAGGCAGCAGGGATGAAAATCTGAAAAATAATGGCGTTGCCCATTTTATTGAACATACAGTTTTTAAAGGAACCAATGCCCGGAAATCCCATCATATTTTGCGGCGCATTGAAAGTGTAGGTGGAGAACTAAACGCCTATACCACAAGGGAAAAAACCTGCTACTATGCCAGTTGCCTGAAAGAATATGCGGCCCGAGCCATTGACCTGCTTTCTGATATCACTTTTGATTCCGTATTCCCGGAAAAAGAGCTGGAAAAAGAGAAGAAAGTAATACTGGAAGAAATTGACATGTATGATGATAGCCCGGAGGAAAGTATCTATGATGATTTCTATACCTATATCTTTAAAGGTCATCCCCTGGGCTATAATATTTTAGGTACAAAAACAACCGTTCCTAAACTCAGTCGGCAGAATATTCTCGACTTTATCAAAACCCATTATACTACAGATAAACTGGTTCTTTCCATTGTTGGTGACTTAACCGTAAAACAGGCTGAAAGCCTTGGAAAAAGATTTGTAGAAAATATCACTATACCATTAAAAGACAAAAGTGTACGTGTGGTACCGGCCATCAACCCGCAATTCAATATTACCAAAGAAAAAGATTTTGCACAGAGCCATGTTATTCTTGGCAGCAGGGCTTATTCCCGGAATGATGAAAAAAGGTATGGCCTTTCCCTGATCAACAATATATTAGGCGGGGCAGGAATGAGCGCACGCCTGAATATGGAAGTGCGCGAAAAAAATGCGCTGGTGTATAATATTGGCACCCATTATTCATCGTACCAGGATGCCGGTGTTTTCAGTATTTATTATGCCGCTGACGACAAAAATGTGCAACGCTGCCAGGATATTATTTATAAGGAGCTCAGGAAGATGCGCGAGATCAAATTCTCAGAACACCAGTTAAAATCTGCAAAGATCCAGTTGCTCGGGCAAATGGCCCAGGTGGTAGAAAATAACGGGGTGCATATGCAGCACCAGGCACGAAGCGTGCTCGATTATGGAATTATTTATGGCTTTAAAGAATTTATGAAAGAGATAGATAATGTGAGCGCATCAGAAATCCTGGAAATATCAAATGATATATTTGCACCTGAAAATATATCCGTACTGATATATCAACAGGAAAAAAATTAAGTAAGAAAGTAAAACATATTCAAGCCTTTGGCATTACTACCATAAGAATTGTTAACCTTTAAAATTTTAACCCAATGGATTTCTTACCTGAACCGTTAAGCCAATATATTGAAGCACATACCCGTGATGAGGGCGAAACCCTGAAAGCGCTTGACCGGGAGACCTATTTAAAAGTACTGATGCCGAGGATGTTGTCAGGCCACCTGCAGGGGCAGGTATTACGCATGCTAAGCATTATGATAAAACCTGAGAAAATCCTTGAAATAGGGACCTTTACAGGCTATTCAGCCATGTGCCTGGCCGATGGCCTTGGCGAAGGGGGCGAACTGCATACCATTGATATTAATGCAGAACTGAAACCCATGGTGCAGTCCTATTTTGACAAAGCCGGCATTGCGCATAAGGTAAAATATCATATAGGCAATGCGCTGGATATAATACCAAAGCTGGATTTTGCGTTTGACCTGGTGTTTATTGATGCGGACAAAGAAAACTACAGCAATTATTTTGACCTGGTGATTGATAAAATGAGACCGGGATCTTATATCATCGCAGACAATGTGCTCTGGAGCGGAAAAGTAATAGAGCCGAATCCTGATAAAGATACAAAAGCCATTATGGCCTTTAATGATAAAGTACAGGCGGACCAAAGGGTTGAAAATGTGTTGCTTCCCGTGCGTGATGGCCTGATGGTAATGCGTAAACTATAAATAGCTTGCATGATAAAAAGGGGTTGGTTTATTTTATGCCTTTTTCTTGTTACCGTCTTAAAAATACAGGCACAGCAGGAAAAAAAAATAACAGTTGACGAATATATAAATACCTATAAGGACCTTGCCGTTTCCGAAATGAAACGGACAGGGATTCCTGCAAGTATTACCCTTGCCCAGGGCCTGCTGGAAAGCGGTACGGGGAACAGTCCCCTTGCCAAACAGGCCAATAATCATTTCGGGATAAAATGCAAAACCGGCTGGGCAGGCCGTAGTATTAATATTGACGATGATGAACTGCAGGAATGTTTCAGAGCTTATGACAAACCTGAAGATTCCTATAAAGACCATTCCGATTTTCTATCCGGCAATGTCCGCTATTCCTTTCTTTTTAAACTGGAACCTACAGATTATAAAGCATGGGCCTATGGATTAAAACAAGCTGGCTATGCCACCAATCCCAAATATCCGGATATCGTGATCAGCAATATTGAAAAATACTCGCTGTACCAATATGATATTGGCAACCAAAAAATGGCAGTAAAAGAGCCGGTTGAAAAGGTAAAGGATATATTTAAAAATCAGACGGTTGAAAATGAAGTTATTCAATATAACAATATCCCCGCCTATGCTATAAAACCGGGCGATACTTATGGCAGCATTGCCGATGCACATAACATAATGCGCTGGGAACTAAGAAAATACAATGATTTGAAATTGAATGAGGAATTGAAGCCAGGCACTATTATTTATCTCAAACCCAAGCGCCGAAGGGCAAAAGCAGAATTTCATACCGTGA